>Ga0105044_10000700_pt1 | contig 42255 bp, 26 predicted proteins | sample MAT01_FD_78092 | JGI IMG/M metagenome (GOLD analysis project Ga0105044, IMG submission 78092) | Freshwater microbial communities from Lake Fryxell liftoff mats and glacier meltwater in Antarctica - MAT-01 | ecosystem: Environmental > Aquatic > Freshwater > Ice > Liftoff microbial mat | place...
ACTCAATTCTTCCATCCGCGGTAAGCGGGTGGTCACGTACACTCTCGGCTCCGGGTGTTTCAGCAGGCTCGCAAGCTCCAACCGCCCCACCTCCCACATTGCTCCCGTACTGGTCGGCACCTGGCGGAATCCATGCGACTCGAAGCCCACGACATGCTGTCGATCCTTGACGTACCCGAACCCTTGTGGATTCACGAAATCCTTCACACCGTTGAAGTGAAGCGACTCCATCATCCAAGGGTCCGGAAAAGGCGGCAACGACCCCTGCGGCCAAAGCGACGAAGGATCGGCTTCCGCCGGCTGCACGGGAGCGGGTTCTCGATGCATGCTCTGGAGAAGCGATTGCTCACTGGGGCCGCGGGGCATTCGCCCCACACCAAATCCCGGGCTATTCACGAACAACTTCACCGAATCCTCGTGAATCGATCGCAACTGGTAGGCCCGGCTGCCGTAACGCATCTCACGGTCGAGCTCCAACTCGATCTCTTCGAGTCGATTTGACGTCATGGGCTGAGTCTCAGGCCGGGTGGGAAGTTTCGTGACTCGTGCCTCGATCGATTCGATGGGGAATCGTTCGCGGAGTCGGGAGTATTCCTGCTGTCTTGGCAGCACCATGAGCCCCGCGAACGCGAAAGCCAAGGCCGTGGCCGCACCTGAAAGAGCGAGATAACGCAAGGGACGCTGCTCGCCCCATTTTTTCCAGGCGATGCCTGCGACGCAGAGCAAGCCACTTTGCCAGATGAGCGGGGGTAGCGCAACCATGCAGAAGAACGGCATCGCGAGCGAAACGCCCAGCCCCATCAGGGCGATCGCGATCACTCGGCGTCCTGGCAGCCAGGAGGCGACATTCGCCACGAGAAGGAGAACCGCGGAGAAGCCCAGCGCGACATACAACATGACATGCCTCGATTCAAACGCCGACCGCGAACGCAGATCAGGATCGAAGCCGGCCGAAGATGAGAGATGAGAAAACAAAGAGACCTGTATGCAACATAATACAGCAAGCCCAGAGCGAAGGGAAACCACCGATCTGGAAATCTGAAGCCTCGAAAGGGCATCCCAATCGAAGAACCTGAGCCCTTTGAAACGGCAGAGGCTTCCGCTCGCGGGCTCGGGCGGTTAATCTTGGTGGAACCCACCGACCTTTTGCCCGACCCCACAAATGCGGAGCCAACTCGTGAGAAACCCCTGCGTTGTTCTCTTGCTGCTTCTCCTGACTTCGCCACTTTCGGCGCAGACTCCGCCCGCGTCGCCGAAGCTGGAACCGGTCGCTTCGAAGTACACGAAGTTCGAGTATCGCGTTCCCATGCGGGATGGCATCAAGCTCTTCACCGCGGTGTACGTCCCCAAGGATGACACGAAAACCTATCCCATCCTGTTCACTCGCACTCCCTATGGCGTCGGGCCTTACGGAGCGGATCAGTATCGCGCGAAGCTCGGGCCGTCGGCTCACTTTGAGAAGTCGGGATACATTTTTGTGTACCAGGACGTGCGAGGCCGCATGAAGTCCGAGGGGGAGTTTCTCCACGTTCGACCGCACAATCCCAAGAAGAAACCCACCGACATCGACGAGAGCAGCGACGCGTACGACACCATCGAATGGCTGCTCAAGAACATCCCCGGACATAACGGAAAGGTCGGCATGTGGGGCATCTCATATCCCGGTTTCTACACCGCATGCGGCATGATCGACGCCCACCCTGCCCTCAAGGCCGCATCGCCTCAGGCCCCCGTCATGGACATGTTCGATGGAGACGACTCCCGGCACCACGGGGCCTTCATGCTCGCCCACAACTTCGGGTTCTTCGCCGCCTTTCCCAAGATGGCGCCGGAGCGAATCAAGAAGCCGGACCTCGTTCGCTTCGACTATGGCACGCCTGACGGCTATCAGTTCTTCCTCGACATGGGCCCGCTCGAGAACGCGGATACTCGCTATCTCAAGGGCGTCGAGCCCTTCTGGCGAGACCTCATGGCCCGCGAGATCTACGACGACGGCTGCAAGGCAAGCGACCTTCGGCCCCACCTCCGCGACATCAAGCCTGCCGTGCTCACCGTCGGCGGCTGGTACGACGCGGAGGATCTCACGGGCACTCTCGAGGGCTACCAGAAGGTCGAGAAGTTCGGTTCACCCAAGGCTGGGAATCACCTTGTGATGGGCCCCTGGGTCCACGGCGGGTGGGCGGGCAGCGATGGCGACAAGCTCGGCGATGTCTCGTTCCGCGCCAGGACAGCCGAGTATTACCGCGAACACATCGAGTTCCCTTTCTTCGAGCATCACCTGAAGAGCGTCGGCACGCCGAAGACGCCAAAGGCCTGGATGTTCGAGACGGGGACGAACCGCTGGCGCCGTTTCGACGCCTGGCCTCCGAAGGCCGTGGTGCCGACGAAACTCGTCTTTCAGATGGGTGGGAAACTCGAGCGAGGTTCACCGAAGGGCGAAGGCCGCGAGACGTTTGACGAGTTTGTCTCGGACCCCGCGAAGCCGGTGCCATACCTCGGCACGATCGGGACGGGAATGGCCACGGAGTACATGACCGCGGACCAGCGGTTCGCCGCCAGCCGGCCGGACGTGCTGGTTTATCAGACGCCGCCGCTGGAGACGGACCTCACGATCGCCGGTCCGTTCGAGATCGATCTGCATGTGAGCACCACCGGCACCGACGCGGACTGGGTCGTGAAGCTTGTGGACGTGTATCCGAAAGACTACCCCGACGCGGACCCGAATCCGGAGAAAGTCCGCATGGGCGGCTACCAGCAACTGGTGCGTTCGGATGTGATGCGCGGGAAGTTTCGCAACAGCCTGGAGAAGCCAGAGCCGTTTGTTCCCGGGCAGGCGACCCGGGTGAAGTTTACCGCACCGGACGTGCTGCACACCTTCCGAAGCGGGCATCGCGTGATGGTGCAGGTGCAGAGCTCGTGCTTCCCGCTCTTCGACCGTAACCCGCAGCGATTCGGCCCGATTGCCTCCGCGAAGGAGAGCGAGTTTCAGCGTCAGACGCACCGCGTTTACACCTCGCCGAAACATCCTTCTCAACTCGAGGTGCTCGTGCTGCCGTAACAGCCCAACCGTGCGCAATCACTGGGGCTGCTTCCGTCTCGTGGCCAACGGCGACCCCTGCATGGTAGCGGGTCGCAACTCGAATGGGGACTTTTCAGGTGGACTGGCTTGAGAGTGGGTTCGATAGCAATTAGCACTTCAAAAAGAAAAGAGCCGCACCTCTTTCGGAGTGCGGCTCTTGTGCTCAGTGGGCGCTACAGGACTTGAACCTGTGACCCCTACAATGTCAATGTAGTACTCTAGCCAGCTGAGCTAAGCGCCCATCATCTCTCTACTATTTACGCATCACGTCGCTCCCGTCAAGACGCTTTGCTCCAACTTTGGGATCAGGGTGGATCCAGATATTCCGGAGCCTTCTCGGTTTGCGGCCGTCGAGTCAGCACATCCTCCCGCACCAGCTGCAAGTCAGCCGAGGTCAGCCCGATGTGCTCGGCGTCCTTGGCGAGAATCGGGAAGGTGAAGCGGGCCTCTTCAGGGCTGGCATTGACACCTCGACCCGATGCAATAAACTGTTTCTGAAACAGTGCCAGATGAATCCCGTTTGTTAAAGACTCCAAGTTCTCAGTAAGAGTGGCTGAGTGCCGAAAGCGGCGCCCGGAAATGTCAAGGAAGGAGTTGTTGTGTCCAATGTCCGTGCGATTGCCCGAGACGCTGGGGTGTCGATTAGCACGGTCTCTCGCGTGCTGAACAACGTGCCCGGGGTTAGCGAACAGGCACGAAATGCCGTCCTGACTGCGGTGAATCAGACGGGCTACGTGCCGGAGGTCGGCCGCCGGTCCACGTCGAACGTGGCCCTGGTATATACGGCAGGTGCCTCGCTGGATTCGCCGTTCGACTCGGCTCTGATCAACGGCATCTACGACGGACTCGACGGGTCCGAAGCCGATCTGCTGATCCTGGACGCGAGGCGATCCCGGCAGCCCAACGAAACGCTCACGCAGATGCTGGTGCGGAAAGGAGCCCAGGGGGCTCTTCTGCGGATGACAACGGCCTCGCAGTCGCTTTGCGAAGAGATCGCCGCGGAGGGCTTCGCCGCGGTGGTCGCGGGATCCCGGCCTGACGGTGTGAAGATGAACTGCATCTTCAGCGACTCCAAGCTCGCGAGCCGTGAGGCGATCGAGCACCTGCTCGGACTCGGTCACCGACGCATTGCCATCGGCACTCACGTCGTGGACGACTCGGACCACGAGGATCGACGGGCCGGGTACCGCGACGCGCTTGCAGCCCGCCGCGTGCCCCTCGAAGAGTCCCTGGTAATCCGGGCACCGTTCGACCGTTCAGGCGGGGTTCAGGTGGTCCGCAGGATCGCCGCGATGATCCCACGGCCGACAGCCGTTTACCTTGCAGATCCGCTCATGGCGGTCGGTGCGCTGGTCGAGGCGAGGCGGATCGGGCTGCGCGTTCCCCAGGATCTCTCGGTGGTCGCCGTAGCAGTAAAAAAATAGCGGCACGCTCTCGTCCCCCGCCTGACGGCTGTCTGCCAGGACACGGTCGCACTCGGCCGGGCGGCGTCGGCGCTTCTGCTTGGTGTCATCGCCCGGAAGCAACGCAAGCCAAGGCAAGAGGCCCTCCGCTGCTGGTTTGAGATCCACGAATCAACCGCGGCCGCACCAACATTGGCGCCAGCCGCAAGAAGCGTGTGATGAAGATCGAGCCGTAATCACTGAACGTGTCCCTGCCTCTTCCCCGCTAACCCTGGAGCAGCCATGCTTCCCCATGTCCGACTTGCAGTGATGTTCGCCGCTCTTGTCTTACCTGCGATTCTGAGCGCGCAGGAGCCCGTCGCGGTCGGCAAAGGGTCGTATGCCAAGTCCCCGCCGCCAGGGCTGGTGATGGACAACAGACGCAAGGTCGATTTGGTCGAGGAAGTCGAGAATCGAAAGCTGTACCTCGTCGCGGATGACGGCCGGCCGATCCCGTCGAACAAGTGGTATCAGAACCTGTTGTTCCAGCAGTACGGCACTGGTCTGTGGGCGTTGCCTCACAAAGTGGATGCCACCAAGGAAGGAATCGAGGTCTTCTTTCCGACAACGTTCGACGGCGGCGGAACGCGGTCGATCGCCGAGTTCCCGCTTGTGATCGGTGGGAAGGATTTCCAGCCGACCGACTCGCGTGCCAAACAATGGGCGGACTGGATGGTGTCGTTCCGCATGCCGGAAAGTGAGTCTCGCTTCATGGACGTGACGCTTGGTGAGGGGATGCCCTTCGTGTGGGCCGAGTTTAACGGAGTCCAGCCGACGATCGCTCTGGGCGGTCAGGGCGGCAAGGGGAGCCGTGGCAAGAACCTGGCCGCGTTCTTCGATCTCGCCGGGAAGGAAACGAAACTGCCGCTCACGGGTGATACGCTCGGAATCACCTACGAAGGCCGGTCGTATGCCGTGTTTGCTCCGAACGATACGAAATTCGAGGGGGACGGCTTGGGGATCGCAGTGAAGTTCGCGGGGAAGGCGTCGTTCCTGGTGATCTGTCCGCTGCCGTCGACGAAGGCGATGGAACTGTTCCACAAGTACGCCTTCGCGGTGCCCCGTGACACGAAGCTGTCATGGAACTATGACCGCGCCGCGGGTGCGATCTCGACCACCTGGACGGTCACGACGGATCTGCTGAAGGGGACCGAACGAGGCGTGATTCAAGGATGGTTGCCGCACCACTGGCGTGACGGAAAGACTGACTCCAAGTTCGCAGATGTCGAATACCGTACGATCCGTGGAACGCTGCGCTGCGCCGCCGGGGAGAAGTTTACGCTGACCTATCCGTACAACGGCGTGCTGCCGAACCTGCCGACTCCCGACGTGAAGTCCGGGTACGACCCTGGACGTCTGAAGACGTACCTCGCGGATTATTTCGCGGACCGCAAGCCTCCGCTTGGAGGGGATACCTACGGCGGCGGCAAGGATCTCCAGCGATTCGCACAGGCCGCCTTCATGGCGAAACAGACGGGTGATCCGTCGTTCGATGCGATCGTGGGCAAGCTTCGCGGCGAGATGGAGAACTGGCTCACCTTCACGCCCGGCGAAAAGAACAAGTTCTTCGCGTACTACCCGCGTCGCAAAGGGCTGGTCGGGTTCTCCCCGTCGTTCGGATCTCAGCACTTCACCGACCATCACTTCCACCACGGATACTTCACGTTCTCGGCGGGGCTGTTAAGCCAGTTGCAGTCCGACTTCGCGGCCGGGTACGGCGAGATGGCGAAGCTGATCGCGAAGACTTACGCGAACTACGACCGGGCCGACAAACGATTCCCGTTCCTCCGCACCTTCGACATCTGGCGCGGGCACTCGTTTGCCGACGGCAACGGCTTCCCCGAGGGCAACAATCAGGAGTCGACCGGCGAGGCGGTGAACTCGTGGGTCGGGATGATCCTGCTGGGCGAGGCGATCGGCGACCCGGACCTGACCGCCGCCGGGGTGATGGGGTACACGTTCGAGACGCGGGCCAATGTCGAGTACTGGTTCGACCCCCACGGCGATGTGTTCCCGCCGAAGTATCCGCACAAGGCGTGCGGCATGATCTGGTGCAACAGCATCGTCTGGGGCACGTGGTTCACCGCCAGCCCGAGTTGGATCTACGGCATTCAATGGCTGCCGTCCGGGCCGGGGATGGCCTTTTACGATCGCGATCCCCAACTCATCAATCGCGTTTATGCGGACCTCGTGCGTGAACTCGATTCGTTTGAAACAAAGGAGGCCGCGAAGAAACCGGGGACGAGCAAGAAGGGCACTGACATCAAGGCACAAGGCGGTGAACTTGGCAGCTACCACCTCGGGTTCAACATGCACTCGAACCCCCAGTGGGTGATGGAGCAACTCGATATGCTGTGGAAGGAGTCGGGCGACAAGGTGGCACACAATGAGTGGATGGCCGGGATCTATTACCAGTCCCATTCACTTCGCCAGTTGGGCCGAGTCGACTGGAGCGTTCACGCCGACAGCGCGACAGCAACGGCCTACACGCACCCCGAGACGAAGAACCGGACGTTCGTCGCCTGGAACCCAACAGACAAGGAACGCACGGTCACTTACTCCGAAGCCGGCAAGCCGATCGGCCAGGCGGTCGTTCCCCCTCGCGGGCTGGTCAGTGTTCATCAACTGCAACCGTTGCGAACGTTGAAGTAAACTCACCCACCAATCGTTTCCACGGGAAAACGCTCCCGTGGCTTCGCGGCTTTCACCTCCTGTCAATTCGTATCGTCGCCGGAAGAACCCCCGGCCGGCAAGAAATGGTTCCTCCTCGATCAGACACCCGTGAAGAGCGACAACGGGCCCCCTGGCCATAGACTATCGCCACGCTTTTCTTCTGATGAGGTGACATGCGCCATGACCGAGCCGCTGCTCGTCGCGAAATGCGATCATGACCTGACCTTGCTGCCCCGCCTGGCGAATCGGCACGGCCTCGTCGCCGGGGCCACGGGTACGGGGAAGTCCGTCACGCTGCAACGGATGGCCGAGGCCTTCAGCCGCATTGGCGTCCCGGTCTTCCTCGCGGACGTGAAAGGCGATCTCAGCGGTCTCTGCCAGAAGGCCGATCCCCCCAAGAAGCCCATTCTCGATCGCGTCCAGCAACTCGGGATCACGGGCTTCCACTGCGCCGCCTGCCCGGTGGTCTTCTGGGACGTGTTCGGCGAACAGGGCCATCCGATCCGCGCCACGATTTCCGAGATGGGTCCGCTGCTTCTCTCGCGACTGCTGAACCTGAACGAGGTGCAGACGGGCGTGCTCAACATCACCTTCAAGGTGGCGGACGACAACGGTCTCCTGCTGCTGGACCTGAAGGACCTTCGAGCGATGCTTCAGTACGTCTCGGAGAACTCGAAAACGATTGCCACGACGTACGGCAACGTCTCCGCGGCGAGTGTGGGCGCCATCCAGCGCGGCCTGCTTCGCCTGGAAACTGAGGGCGGCGATAAGTTCTTCGGCGAACCCGCCCTGGACCTCATGGATTTCATCCAGACGGACCCCGCGGGCCACGGTGTCGTCAACATCCTGGCGGCGGACAAGCTGCTGCTCTCGCCGCAGCTTTACGCCACCTTCCTGCTCTGGCTGCTTGCGGAACTCTTTGAACGGCTGCCGGAGGTGGGCGATCCGGACAAGCCGAAGCTGGTTTTCTTCTTCGACGAAGCCCACATGCTCTTCGACGATGCGCCGAAATCGCTGCTGGACAAGATTCAACAGGTGGTGCGGTTGGTGCGATCCAAGGGGGTCGGCGTTTACTTCGTGACGCAGAACCCGCGAGACGTGCCGGACGACGTGCTCGGCCAGCTTGGGAACCGGGTGCAGCACGCCCTGCGTGCGTTCACGCCTCGGGACAGGAAAGCCGTGGCCGCCGCGGCCGAGACGTTCCGCGAGAATCCGAATCTCGATGTGGCGTCGGCCATCATGGAACTGGGTGTCGGCGAAGCTCTGGTTTCCTTCCTGGATGAGAAGGGAACGCCGGGCATCGTCCAGCGTGCATTTGTGATCCCGCCGGGCACGCGGATCGGGCCGATCACGAACGAGGAACGGGCGGCAATCCTGAAGGCCTCAGCGGTCGCCGGGCACTACGAGAAGACGGTGGATCGTGAGAGTGCGTATGAGATCCTGACAGGAAAGGCTGCCGCGGCGGGTGAAACCGCGAGCGAGAAATCGAAGGACACGGACGCCGCCGCCGCACGCCGGGCAGAGTTCGAGCGAAAAAAGAACGAGCAGGCGGACGACACGGCAGGGAAGGCGAAAAAGGCGCCGGCGTCACGCAGCGACAGCATGGTGATGGCGTTCTGCAAGAGCGCCCTTCGCTCGATCGCGACCGGGATCGGCCATGTGATCTCTCGGGGCATTCTCGACAACATCACGGGTGGGTCGAAGCGTCGCGGCTGAGCGGCACAGCGGCCGGCTCGTGATCGACATCGTCCCCATGGCAGCCATGAGCGAAGATGGGGACGGTGAACACCAAAAGCGCGATCAGCCCGCGAAGCGGCGATGGCTGCCAGGCACCGGTGGAGACGCTCCGCCGCAAGGGGGCGAAACGATCAGGCATCGCGTTCACTTCTTCCCCTTGAGTTGTGCGTCGAGGAACTTCAGCGCCGCCAGAGCCGTCTCACGACGCGTCTCCGGGTCGCTCCAGCCATGGCCGCCAAGCGGAACGGTGAGCATTTCCACGTGCATACCCGCTTCCTTCATTTTCTCCAGCAACTTCTCCGAGTGAACGATCGGCACGATCAGGTCCGCGTTTCCGTGCACGATCAGCGTCGGTGCCCCGTTCTTGGTCACATAGTGGATCGGTGACGCTTTGCGAACCAGGGCCGGGTCTTCCTTGCACTTCACGCCAAGCAGCGGAACCATGAAGGAATCGCGGATGCCCTCGGCGGTGCAATAAAGATTGAGGTCCGTGGGCCCAAAGAAATCGACGACCGCCTGCACGGCACTGGATTGCTCGGGATAAAGCGGGCCATCGAATCCGGCGGACTTGTCGGTCAGGCCGAGCAGCAGCGACAGGTGCCCGCCCGCAGAGAGGCCGAGGGCCGCGAACTTGTCGGGGTCGAGATCGAGTTCGCCCGCATGCTTGCGAAGGAAGCGGACGGCCGTCTTCGCGTCCTCGATCTGAGCGGGGAACTTGTGCAGCGGCATGAAGCGATAGCTGACGCTGGCCGCCGCGTACCCGTTCTCGGCCAGGCGGCGCATAAAGCTGCCCGTGTCCGTGCGATGGCCGAACCGCCAGCCGCCGCCGTGGAAGCAGACGACCGTCGGAAACGGCCCCTTCCCCTCGGGCTTCGCGATGTCCAGCTTGAGTGTCTCGCCACCCGCGACGGCGTACGTGATGTTGTTCGCGACTTGAATGCCCTTCTCTTCCTTGCTCCACCGCACTTTCAAGGGTTCCTCTGCTACCACGATCGAACTCGTGAAGCCCACAACAACAGCGAAACTCAGGGATATCTTCATGACTGGTCACCTACGAGAACTGGAAACTCGAAACTCGGATCCTGGGAACTCGCTTACCTGAGCTGCGTCTCCGCCACCTCGAGCGCTCGCATCAGGCTCATCGCCTTGTTCACCGTTTCCTGGTACTCGCTGGCGGGAACGCTATCCGCAACGAGCCCCGCTCCGGCTTGTATGTAAGCGGTGGTGCCGAGAATCACCATGGTGCGAAGGGCGATGCAGGTATCCATGTTGCCGCTGAAGTCGATGTATCCCACGGCTCCTCCGTACGGCCCGCGGCGATGCGGCTCGAGTTCATCGATGATCTCCATCGCCCGGATTTTCGGAGCGCCGCTGAGAGTTCCCGCGGGAAGACTCGAACGCATCGCGTCAAAGGCACTCTTCCCTGGCTCGAGCGTTCCCGTGACGGTGCTCGAAAGATGCATCACATGGCTGTAGCGTTCGACGGTGAGCAGGTCGCCGATCTTCACGCTGCCCCGCACCGCGACCCGGCCGATGTCGTTGCGGGCCAGGTCCACCAGCATGATATGCTCGGCCCGCTCCTTCGGGTCTTGAAGCAAATCCTCGGCCAGTTGCTTGTCCTCGGCGTCCGTGCGGCCTCGCTTGCGAGTGCCCGCGAGAGGGCGCACCACCATCTCGCCATTCTCCACCCGGCACATGATCTCCGGCGACGCCCCCACCAGCGTGACCGCGCCCGCGCGAACGTAGAACATGAACGGCGACGGGTTCACCACCCGAAGCGCACGATAGATGTCGTAAGGCGAGGCCTGCGTCTCGGCCTGGAATCGCTGGCTCAACACGACCTGGAAAATGTCCCCCGCGCTGATGTACTCCCGGGCCTTCTCGACCGCGGCCTCGAAGCCCTCCCGGGTGAAGTTGCTCGTGAAACGAGAGCCTGGCTGGGCGTCCGAGTCGGGGCGTACCGGATCAATGTCAACGAGCGCGAGCCCTTGCGTGGGGGCTTGCAGGCGTTCGACGAGTTCGTCCACCTCCTGGCAAGCGCGATCGTACGCAGCGCGGAGATCGCCCGACTTCTCGACGACATGGCCATGGGCGACGACCTTCAACGTCTTGGTGATGTGGTCGAAGATGACCATGCGGTCGTGGAAACCGAAGCTCATATCCGGAATCTTGCGATCGTCCGGCGGGGCGTTCGGCAGCTTCTCGACATAGCGAACCGTGTCGTAGCCCGCGTAGCCGACGGCGCCGCCGCAGAAGCGGGGCAGGCCGGGCAGGTGCGGGGCACGGTAGGCTTCGATCGTTTCTTCGAGGACTTTCAGCGGATCCGGGTGGGTGAAGCTCTTTTCACCGTTCGCATCGCGAGTGGTGACACGATTGGCGTGAGCTTCGATGGTGAGAAAGGGTTCCGCACCGAGGAAGCTGTAACGACCGATGCGTTCGCCGCCGACAACGCTCTCGAAGAGGAAGGCACGATCCGAGTTGCCAAGCTTGGTGTACGCCGAGACGGGCGTGAGTGAATCGCCGGTGAGCTGGCGATAGACCGGGACAAGCGTATGCGTGCGGGCCAGGGTTGCGAATTCATCGAACGTGGGACGGTGCGTCATGGAAGACTCGAGAATCGGGAGTGTCTGGAGTCATTCTCCGAAGTCTTCCGTTTCCAGCCAAGCCCGAGTCCGAAGTTGGGGAACCGAGGTGAACGGAAGAATCATCGTCGTCGCCACGGAGATGGCGATCAGGGGGGATGGGTGGTGGTGGAGTGAAGGCGTGCGGTGTCCAGGCGGGGCGATTGCTGTAAGATAGTGGTCACTTTTGGGGTTCGGCCTTCGTCCGCCCCGCTGCCGTTCGCACCTGGGGCTTGTGGCCCCGCCCCGCGACCGGTGATTACCACCCACCATGAATGCCACTCCGGGGCCGCAAGAGGAACCCGGCAAGCACGGTCACCATCAGTCGTTTTGGCTGTGGGTCATGTGCTTGACCGGTGTCGATTATTTCTCCACACTCGGCTATCAGCCCTCCATCGCGTTCGAGAACGCGGGCTATCTGGCGCCGCTGGCCACGATTGTGCTCGTGGCCGTCACGCTCTTCGGGGCACTGCCGCTGTACGCCTACGTCGCCGGACGTTCGCACACGGGCCAGGGCTCCATCGGCATGCTCGCCCGGCTTGTCTCCGGCTGGGGAGGCAAGATCCTCGTTCTGGTCCTGCTCGGCTTCGCGGCCACGGACTTCGTCATCACCAAGACGCTCTCCGCGGCGGACGCAGCCGTCCACCTCATCGAGAACCCCCACTGGCCGTGGCCCGAGAGCGACGTGCATGCCCACGCGCAGCCGATCGCGGTCACGTCGTTCTTGCTAGTTCTGCTCGGTGCCTCGTTCCTTCGAGGCTTTCGAGAGGTCATCGGATTCGCCGTTGTCATCGTGGGGGTCTACCTCACCTTGAACGTGATCGTCGTCGGCTCCGGTCTGTGGTACATCATCGAGCATCCGGAGGTGTTTCAAGACTTCAGCATGAAGCTGCAATCCGGGGAATGGTACCTCGAGGAGCGTCCTTTCGCGGGCACCGGGCTCTTCGCCACCATCGCCATCAGTATTCTCATTTTCCCGAAGCTCGCTCTGGGTCTCAGCGGTTTCGAGACTGGCGTCGCCGTCATGCCCTTGATTCGCGGCCGGGCCGACGACAATCCTCAGGAGCCTCACGGGCGAATCGTCAATACGAGGAAGCTGCTGATCACCGCGGCGGTGATCATGTCCGTCTTCCTCCTGAGTTCCTCCTTGGTGGTGGCTTGCCTGGTGCCGGCGAGCCAACTCACGCGAGTGGATGCCTCGGGTGCCGAGCGACCGGGCATCACGAATAAGGATCTGAAGGCCAAGGACCGCGTTTTGGCGTACCTGGCTCACAACGAGGGGCCGCACAAAGACGTGAGCCCGCTCTTCGGCGAGACCTTCGGCACGGTGTACGACCTCAGCACCGTGGTGATCCTGTGGTTCGCCGGTGCCAGCGCGATGGCCGGCCTGCTCAACTTGGTGCCGCAGTACCTTCCGAAGTACGGCATGGCGCCCGAGTGGGCCCGGGCCACGAGGCCGCTGGTGATGTTGCTGACGGTGATCAACCTTGTCGTGACACTGATTTTCAAGGCGAGCGTGGAGGCCCAGGGAGCCGCGTACGCCACCGGCGTGCTCATGCTCATGACCAGTGCGGGCGTGGCATCCATCATCGATCACTGGCGGCTTCGCGAGGGGCGATGGCACCAGCGCCTCCACTGGATGTTCTGCTTCATCACCATCGTGTTCATCTTCACAACGATTGCCAACGTCATCGAGAAGCCTGACGGCATCAAGATCGCCGGCTTCTTCATCCTGGCGATCCTCGTCACCTCCTTCGCGTCACGCATCGTCCGCAGCCGGGAGCTCCGTTTCGCGGGCTTCCGTATCGACGACGTGCAGACCAAGTTCCTGTGGGACACAATTCGGCACCTCGACATCACGGTGCTGGTGCCTCACCGGCCCGGCCGACGATCGCTGGCGAGCAAGGAGCTTTCCATCCGCCGGGAGCACCGCATTCCGCGGGACTTGATGGTCGTCTTCGTCGAGGTGCAACTGGCCGATGCGAGCGACTTCGAGAACCAGCCGCACATGAAGATCGAGCAGGACGAAGGTCGCTACATTATGCGAATCACCGGCGCGGCTTCGATCGCCCACACGCTCGCGGCGACGGCTCTGGAAATGGCGAAGACAGGCCGAGCGCCTGAAATTCACTTCGGGTGGACGGACGAAACGCCCTGGTCCGGGACGCTTGGCTTCTTGCTCTTCGGGGAAGGCAACGTGCCCTGGATGGTCCGAGAACTCGTCCGCCGCGCCGAAGCGGACGAGATGAAACGCCCGCTCATCATCATCGCCGGAACCGCGTAGCCCGAAGACGGTTCTTGCCTTGTCTTAAACGAGCCCTGAACACGTTGCCTCTCGTTAACACTTGGTGACTGGCTGTTTCGACGTGTCTACAGCTGTCTGAATTCCCGGAGGGATATGGTTAAATCCGACACCCTCGCGGTCGTTCATGAACTAGCTTTCTCGCATCGACTGGTCTGGGGGGCTCGACCCGGGCCAGTCGCGACTCTCATGCAGGATCCTTTATTTTCTCATTCCTCCGGCGTGATCGCCTGGTGAGGATGTCGCCGTGGCTGTCGTGTGCCCATACTGCGAGGAGCGGCAACAGTTTCGAGCGATGGCGCCCGGTGATTACCGGCCGCTGTGCTCGAAGTGCCTGAGGCCGTTCGCCATGACCGTCCCGGAATCATTCGGGATCTCGTGGAGCGTTCGGCCGCTGGAAGTCGATGGCTTCGGCAGCAAGAACTCCCGCGAGAATGGCCAGGTCATCGCCGCTTCTCCGTGGACGCAGGTTCGCATTGGGCCCAGGCCGAAAAGCTCGGTCATTGTGATGGCGGATCCCGCCTCGTTGGCCCGCACCAACCCCGATCTTCGCCACTCGATCCCGTCATATAAGCCATCCGCTCGCATCGGCAAGCTCACGCCGCCGACCGCTCGTGCGTCGATGCTGTACCAAAACGACGATTACGAAACTCAACCCGTCGAACTTCGCGGCTACCGCATCGAGCGCGAAATCGGGCGCGGCGGCATGGGCTCTGTCTACCTGGCCAGGCAGTTATCCCTGGGCCGGCCGGTGGCTCTCAAAATCATGAGCAAGGAGTGGGCTGCGGACCCGGTCTTCGTCGCTCGCTTCACGCGGGAGGCGTACGCCGCCGCCCAGCTTTCGCATCCCAACATCGTCCGCATCTTCGATATTGGCGAATCTGACGGCACCCACTTCTTCAGCATGGAGCATGTGCCTGGCGAATCGCTCGCGGAGCTTGTGAAACGCCGGGGCAAGCTTGACCCCGAGACCGCCGTGGGATACGTCCTCCAGGCGGCCCGAGGGCTCAAACACGCCCACGATCGCGGCATGATCCACCGCGACGTGAAGCCGGACAATCTGCTGCTAGACGATCAGGGCGTGATCAAAGTCGCTGACCTTGGACTTGTGAAAACCTGGAAGTCCACGCCCACGGAAGTGGATCAGCGGAACCAGGTTTTCCCGCCGCGCGAACCGGCCGCCACGCCTCGCCCGCGAACCGAATTGAACCTGCCCAGCACGGGCCTCACCGGAGCCCGGATCGCGCTCGGAACGCCGGCATATATGTCCCCGGAGCAGTGCCGCGACGCTGCCAACGTCGATCATCGGGCGGACATTTACTCGCTCGGCTGCACGCTTTACGTCCTTCTCACCGGTCGGCCGCCATTCGACGCCAACACCGCCGTCGAACTCATGACCAAGCAGGCTTACGAGCCCATCGTGCCTCCGGAGCAGATCGCTTCGCGAGTCCCGAAGGAAGTCTCGGCGATCCTTCAACGAATGATGGCGAAGGACCCCTCCGATCGCTACGTGGACATGGGCGAGGTGGTGCGGACGCTCGAGAACTGGCTCGGCGTCTGGCACATGGGCACCTTCACCCCGCGAGAAAATCAGATTGGCCGGATCGAGGAGTTCGCCACCAAGTTTTACACGAACTCCCTCGCGACGCTTCGCAATCACGTCATTGGCGGCTTCTTCGCGGGGATCGCTCTCTCCGTCGTGCTGCTCACCTTCTTCGGCCAGTTCGCCTGGGCGTTCGGGCTCGTCGGCCTCGGCGTGCAGACGGCCGTCGTTTACTTCGTCATCGACGGCATCGCCCGCAAGAGCTACCTTTTCCAGCGAACCAAGCAGTTCCTCTCGGGCCTTCCCTGGGAAGACTGGTTCGTGGGGCTCTCGGCGCTCGCCCTGTTCCTGCTGCTGCTCGGGATGCTGAATATTCTCTGGGTCTGGGGCGGCTTCGGGCTCATCGGCATCGGCTTCGCCATCGCCCTTCGTTTCACCCTGGATCGCGTCATCGATCGGCGGCGGGCCGGACCGCTGAAGGCCTGCGAAAAGATGATCGTCCGCATGCGGGTTCAGGGGCTCAGCGAAGGCGAACTCCGCCTCTTCGTCGCCAAGTTCGCCGGTCGGCAGTGGGAGGAATTCTTTGAAGCGATCTTCGGCTACGAGGCCAAGCTGACGATTCGTGCCGTCATCCTCCGAGGTGAATCGGCCGGCCCCCGCGAGAAGCACGGCACCTGGCGCGAGCCGATCATCAGCGCGATGGATCGTATCGAGAAGGCTCGCAAGGACGCTCGCGAACGAATGCTCCTGCAAGAAGTGGAACGGGCGAATCTCATGTCCGTCGGCCTCGCCGCGGACGCCGCCCAGCGCAAGGCCGAGGCCGCCGCCACCGCCATGGTGCGACGCGCCAACCGAGCCCGCACTGCGGACATCGTCGGCGACGAAGCCAGTGCCCGGCCGAACTTCAACCTTCAGCGAATGATGAGTGGAGCCGAGTCCTCCAACTCGAACTTCGACTTCCAGATGGACGCCCCCGGCTTTCGGCCGTTCCGCTGGGTTGCATGGGCTATCGTCGGCCCGCACATGCGATTGATCCTCGCGGTCGTGCTCATGACCCTCGGCAGCCTGTGGGCGATCCAAAATGACGTTCTCCTTCGCCCCTTTGCGGACGGCGCGACGACGCCCCTGGCGTTCCAGGATGTGCCGGAATCCTTGACGGGCTGGGTCGATAGCTGGAACGCCCTCGCCGCTGGCGTGCTCTTGCTGGCGTCGCTGTTCACCCGGGGGAACATGGCGTCCGTCTTCGCCCTCCTCGGGGCTGCCGTCGTGGCCTTCGGGCATCACTGCGGTATCCGCCCCGCCGAGCCGTTCCACGAGTTTCACGTTGCCCTGATGCTCGGCTCAATTCTCGCTCTCGTCGGCTTCCGCCTCGGCCAGCGCTAACGAATCCTCGCGCCCTCTTGCCGCCATCCCATCGATCATCGACAATGCCGCCATTCCCTTGAACTCTCCCCGCGACACGGAGCCGTGCGATGAAGACCGGAATGAACCTCCTCCTTTGGACCGGTCAAGTCACCAGCGAACACTTCCCGCTCCTGGGCCATTTAAAAGCCGCCGGCTTCGATGGAGTGGAGATTCCGATCTTCGGCGGCGAACCGGCAGATTACAAACCCGTTCGAGCCGAGCTTGATAAGCTTGGGCTGAAGTGTACGACCGTGACGGTGCTGAACCCGGAAGCGAACGCGATCAGCCCCGACGCGAAGATCCGCGACAACGCTATCGCCTGGCTCAAGAAGGTGATCGAGATCAATCACGTCCTCGGTGCGGAAACGATGGTCGGCCCGTTCCACTCACCGCTGGGCGTCTTCAGCGGCAGCGGCCCGACTGACGACGAAAAGAAGCGAGGCGCCGAGGTGCTCCGCAAGGCGGCCGAGTTCGCGAAGCAGGCGAATCTGATGCTTGGTATCGAGTACCTGAACCGCTTCGAGTGCTACTTCCTCACCACAGCGACCGCCGCGGTGGAACTGGTGAAGGCCGTCGATCACCCGAACTTCCGCACGATGTACGACACCTTCCACGCTCACATCGAAGAGAAGAGCCAGGCCGGCACGATTCGCACACTCGCCCCGGTGCTGGCGCACGTCCACATCAGCGAGAACGACCGCGGAACCCCCGGCACGGGCCAGGTCAACTGGAACGAAGCCTACAATACGCTTCGCGAGGTTGGCTACGACGGCTGGTTTGTGATCGAGGCCTTCGGCCGTGCCCTGCCCGACCTGGCCGCGGCGACGCGCGTCTGGCGCGATCTCTTCAAGAGCCCTGAGGAGGTCTACACGAGCGGCCTGAAGTTCATGAAAGACCGCTGGGCGGCCACACGCTAGCACTCCGGGCATGTCCGATTCGCAACACGAGAACTCTCCATGAAGATTGCAGACATTCGGCTAACCGGACTCGCGGGCGGCACCGTCGAGGGCGGTTGGGCCGAGGAACTCCAACCGTCCGACAACCTCCACACCATCGTCGAGATCATCGCGGATGATGGCCGTGTCGGCCTTGGCAGCGCCATGACGAGCAAGGCCCTCGTCGGCGCCGCGGTGGAACTGATGCGGTCGATGCTCATTGGCGAACGCTGCGACGAACCCTCTCGCGTCACCGAGAAGCTCCGCCAGCAGACGTTCTGGCAGGGCCGTGGCGGGTCGGTCGAGCACGCCATCAGCGGCATCGACATCGCCCTGTGGGACCTCTTCGGCAAGGTCTGCAACCAGCCCGTCTCACGATTGCTTGGCGGATGTTATCGCAGTCGCATCAAGCCGTACGGCTCGCTGCTCTTCGATGAGCCGGACGCTCTTCGCGAGAAGCTAAAAGCCGCGGTCGCCCGTGGTTTCAAGGCGATCAAGCTGGGTTGGAAGCCGTTCGGCCGTCGCGATGCGAAGTTCGACGAACTCCTGATCCAGACGGCCCGCGACACCGTCGGCCCTGGCGTGGAACTGATGGTCGACGCCGGCGGCAGCGATACTTACTGGCCGCACGGCTACAAGTGGGCCCTCCGCACCGCCCAGATGCTGGCCCGTTATGATGTCGTCTGGTTCGAGGAAGCCCTGCCGCCGGACGATCTCGCGGGCTTCATCGAACTCCGCCGCAACGCTCCGCTGCCCATCGCCACGGGCGAGGTGCTCACACGCCGCCAAAGCTTCTGGCCTTACCTACAGCAGCACGCGGTGGACATCATCCAGCCCGATTGCACCAAGTGCGGCGGACTCACGGAAGCCTGGCGAATCGGCTGGATGGCTTACGAACACAACATCCTGCTGGTGCCGCACGGCTGGAACACCGCGGTGGGCCTCGCCGCGGATCTGCACCTCACGGCCTCGCTGCCCGTGGCGAAGTATGTGGAGTTCCTCACGCCATCGCCTTACATGGAAGACCTGGTGACGGTCCCCTTCAAGCCGGACTCCGAGGGCTTTCTCAACGTGCCTGACCAGCCCGGGCTGGGCATCGAGTTAAACCGTGAGACGATGAAACGCTACGGAGTGTAGTCGACGCTTCCGAACGTGAACCCATCTCCCCGAGATTTCCACAACTTCCTCCCCCGATTCTGCCGATCCTATCGTGGTCGTTGACGGAAAGAGGGGTCGCGAGTGTCTCAAGCCATTCCGATCGTGATTTGCTTCGATAGCGAATCCGATGATCGCCAGATCGATCCGAGAACTCAGCCCGAGTGGGTTGGTCTCGAACGATTGGTGCCGGTCCTCGAGGACTGGCGTCGCACGTTCGCCGCGGCCACGGGGCGGCCGGCACGATATGTCTGGGCCGTCCGCGCCGACCCGGGAATCGCACACGTTTACGGCCACGGTGGCTGGGCCTTCGTGCACTACCGCCACCTGTGGGACTCGCTGGCTGCCGCGGGCGACGATATCGGTCTCCATGCCCACCCATGGCGCTGGCAGGAAGAACAGGGCGTCTGGCTCGCGGACTACAACGAAGCCTGGACCGAGGAATGCCTGCGCTTGTCGCATGCCGCGGTCGCCGAGGTGTACGATCGGCCGATGCACAGCTTCCGTTACGGCGATCGGTACATGAACGATCGCATCATGAGGACGCTCGAAGACCTCGGCGTGCGATACGACCTCACAATCGAACCCAACCAGCCGCCTCTGCCTTACATGAAGTTGGGCGAACGAACCACGGGCCTCACGACCGACCACCGCGGCGCGACCCGCAAGCCGTACCGGCCCTCGAAGCGGAACTTCCGCCGCCCTGGCTGGCTCTCAAGCCGCAAGGTGTGGGCCTTCCCCATGACCACAGGCGAGCCCCTTGGCCATGTCCACGGCATGCCGGACAATCTTCCCAAGTGCCAGACCCTACTGCTGGGGACGCCCTTTGAAGCCTTGCGGCCGATCATGGAGGCCGCCCTCAACGACCGCGACCATCCGTATCTCGCGGCCATCGTGCGGACCGATGTTCGCGAGGATCCCTTTAACCGCGAACAGTTTGATCGGGCGCTCGATTTCCTTGCCACGCATCCCCTGCGTCGAAGGTTCGTCATCGACACGCCCGAATCGATCCTGAAACTCGCTGGGTGAGTCTGGAGAACGCATGCAAGCGCCACGTACGGCATCGCATTTCGAGAGCCTGCTCCTCGAACGGGATCGAGTGATTCAGGATTTCTCGGTGCTGCTGGAGCACGAACGCACCAGCACCGGCGGGCAGGTGCTTCGCATTCTGCGCAGCCTTCGCGCGCATCTCTGCCCACCGCGAACACTGCGTGCCCGGGCGTATCGTGCCGCCTCCCGCGGGGTTCGAGCGCTATCGTCCGAGACCTCGCTCGACTTCCTCCGCTTACCCATCACGAACGGATTACGACTCTCGAAGACATTGCGATTCTACGCTCACTTTCGGCGAGCCGCGAAGGCGAAGCACGACCTTGCGGCGCTCACGTATCGGCCGCTGATCAGCGTTGTGACGCCGATCTACAACGTCGAGAGACGCTGGCTTCAGCGGGCCATCGAGTCCGTCACCCAACAGAGCTATCCTCACTGGGAACTCTGCCTCGTGGATGACGCCTCGACAGCATCCCACATCACGAAGCTGCTCGATCGCTATGCGGGGCACCCTCGCATCCGGGTGCGCCAACTGGAGCAGAATGTCGGCATCGCCGCAGCCTCCAACGAGGCTCTGGCACTCGCCAATGGCGATTTTGTCGCCCTGCTCGACCACGATGACGAGCTTCACCGAGACGCCTTGCTCGAAGTCGCGAAGCAACTGAATCTCGATCCGACTCTGGACATGGTTTACACGGACGAGGATAAGCTTCTTCCCACCGGCCTGCGTACGGATCCCTTTCGCAAGCCCGGCTGGAACCCAGACCTGCTGCTCTCCTGCAACTACATCACCCACCTGAGTGTCTTCCGCCGTCGATTGCTGCAATCGATCGGCGGGTTCCGTACCGGGTTCGACGGCAGCCAGGACTACGACCTGCTGCTTCGCGTCGTCGAGGCCACGGACCGAATCGCCCACATTCCGAAGGTGCTGTATCACTGGCGCGTGATCCCCGGTTCCACGGCCCACTCGAGCGCCGCGAAGCCGAAGGCGTACTCCGCGGCCCGGCGAGCCCTGACGGAAGCGGTAAGCCGACGGGGTGAGCCCGCGGAAGTCGGGATGATTCGCCCCGGCATCTACCGACAGCGCTACGCCCATGCGGCCAGGCCATCGCTCGCGGTGTTGACCCCTCACGCCATCGACGCCCCGGCGGATTATCGCGAGATGCTCCGCCTCAACGAACGCTGCTCCTGCGAACTGGTGATCCCGCAACCCGAGGACGGCGAGCTTCACCTGTCGCCACGAGTCACGTATGCCTCCATTCCTGTGGGCCTCTCCTCTGGGGCGATGCTGAATCGCCTGGCGAGGCACGCTGAACGTGCGGAGTTTCTGCTCTTCACATCCGGCCAGCTTCGCGATGTCTCGCCGGACTGGATCGACGCCCTGCTCGATCACGGCCAGCGCTCGGGAGTTGGCATCGTCGGAGGGAAAGTTCTCGATGCGAGTCGCCGACCGCTCCACACGGGGTACGTGCTCGACAATCACGCTCGGCCGGTCCTCCAATTTTGCGATCTGTATCAGGAGGGGATTCATAAGCTGGTGTACGAAAAGGTGGTGCGCAACTGCTCGGCCGTGTCCGCGGATTGCTTGCTCATTCGCCGTGAACTGTTCGAATCGCTCGGCGGCTTCCGCGACAGCGACCTGGAGAGCGCCGCCATCGATCTTTGCCTGAGAGCCACGGCCCAGAAGCTTCGGATCGTCTACACGCCGTTCGCCGAGGTGACGCTGTCGCGTGTGCCAGACGGGCAGAAGTCGCAGACCGACTCGAACGCTGCGACTGGTCCATCCCGCTCGAACGACCCGTACTTCTCGCCGCGATTGCTCCGCGAAGCCGTTCGTCGCGCAGCGTGAGTGGAGGCACGACATGGGGTCTTGAAGCTCGTTTCAATCATCGGAACTCGAGCAAGCAAGATAGCGGGGCAATTCACTCGTCCCCCCCTGCCACCAAATCCGGGGGCAATCCGCTCCCCAGTCAAGGTTGTGTTGCACATCGCGTATCCCCTCCTCATTTCGATTGCATCGTTCGCGTCCCGGAGTACGATGGCCAGGGGCGACGCGCCGGCCGTCCTCCCGCAAACTCACCTCCGAGATCTTTCCATGCGATCGCTGCACACACCGACTCGCCGGGACTTCCTCACCGCCTCCGGTGCGATGGGTCTCTCCGCTCTTGCCCCTTCGCTTCTGCAGGCTGCGACCGAAAGCCCACGCTCTCCGGGTGCGAAGTCGTGCATCTTCATCAACCTCGTGGGCGGGCCAAGCCAACTCGACACCTTCGATCCGAAGCCGACGGCGAAGGTCGACGATCGCGGCCCCTTCCGCCCGATCCGCACGCGAGTACCGGGGATGCTGCTCTCGGAACTCTTCCCGAAGCTCGCGGGAATGTCCGACAAGTTCACACTCCTCCGCGGCATGCATCACGATGGCCCGCCCGTCCACGAAGCGGGCTTGCAGATGCTAAACACGGGCAGGCTCTTCCGCGACGGCCCGGTGTGGCCGAACGTGGGGGCGGTGATGAGTCAACTCCAGGGCCATCGGCTCGGGGATCAAGCTGCCTGGTGGGTGATGATGGACACGCAGATTCAAACAGGTCTCAACGTTCAACACGGGCAGTCCGCGGGTTTTCTGAATCTCGAACATTGCTCGCCCGCGGAGCCCTGGAACGCAGGGCTGCCACGAGGTGAACGACTGCCCACACTCGAGGTGATGTCGCTGTGCGCCATCGCAGCAATCGAGTCGGGTTTGCGCTCGGGAACTGAGAACGTCTTTGTCACCATCAACCAGTTCGACACCGTCTTCAACCAGCCCTCGTGGGACTGCCATGCGGATCGCGGTTCGCTCAACACCACGCTGGATGACATCCGCAATAGCGTCGCCCCGAGCTTCGACACCGCCTTCGCGGCGCTGCTCACCGATCTCGAGGACCGTGGCCTGCTCGACAGCACGCTCGTCGTTGCGGCGGGAGAGTTCGGCCGCACGCCCTGGCTGAACTGCAACGGCGGCCGCGATCACTGGGCGAACGCCTGGACGGCGGTCGTCGCGGGCGGTGGCACCCGGGGTGGCCGAGCCCTCGGTGCCACGGACCGTGCGGGCGGCGAGGTGGTCGATCGCCCGACGTCGCCGCAGGAACTCGTTGCCACGATCTTCCACGCCATGGGCGTCCCCGCAAACGCCACGATCCCCGGCCCCGATGGCTCACCCGTTGATGTCTATCCAGGCCAGCCCATTCTCGAACTTTTCTAACCCACCGCCTGGCACCCGGGAAACGGAGAGGCAAGCGCGGTTCCGTCAACTCCGCGTTGCAAGCTCGCGTGGGTCACTTCAACTGCAGGATCATCTCGACTTCCACACTGGTGCCCAGCGGCAACTGGGCCATGCCGAGGGCCGTGCGGGCGTGGCGGCCCGCTTCGTCGCCGAAGACTTGTTTCACGAGTGTCGTGGCGCCGTTGATCACCAGATGGCAGTCCGCGAACGTGGGGTCGGTGTTCACATACCCCGTGATGCGAACGACGCGAAGCACCTTGTCGAGCCCGCCAAGCTTCGCGGAGACCGCTCGCAGCACATTCGCCGCGCAGAGAGCCGCAGCCTTCGCGGCGTCCTCGACGCTGACCTCGCTGGGCACCTTCCCCTTGCTCGTGAGCACGTCCTTGTCGAACGGCACCATGCCCGAGGCATAGATCGTCTGCCCCAGGATCGCCACCTGATCGATGATGTTGTTCTCAGGCACGCGGCGTTCCATCGGGTAGCCGAGGGAGGCAAGCTTCTCTTCACGTTCGCCCATGTGGTCTCCAGGTTGAGGGTGATTCGATTTCGAACGGCGTCAATGTCTCGCGAGGTATCATTCGCCGAATGCCTGTGACGGCACCCGGGAAGTGTACCGAGGACCACCCGGATCGACTTCGAGATTCTCTCGAGGGTCAGGCATCCTTCTTCTTCCGTGGTGCGGCTTTCTTCTTGGCCGCCGGCGCCACCGCGGTGCTGGTCTCGGCCGGGGCTTCCGCCGCGGGGGCGGGCGGATTCGTCACGGAAGCCCAGCCTTTGGTGAACATCTCCGCGGCCAGTTCGTTCCACAACTCGTCGATCTGCTCGCGCGAACTCGAGACGCGAATGTCTCGCTCCAACGGCGTCTTGCGATTCGGGCTGAAGTCGGTGGCGTGAACGACGAACGCGGGATATTCCTCGCTCTCCTTCTCCTTGTTCGTCTGCCACATCAGGAGCTTGCGAACCATCGTCTGCCCCTTCATTTGCTTGGTCTGCACTTCTCGCTTCAATAGCTGACTCGTGGCGAGTTGAAGCTGCCGGGCATCGCGATCGGCGAGGGGCACCTCGACGATATCGGTGATCTGCTGCATCCGGATGTCGTCCCGGTTCGCGGACTTGTCTTCGCGTCGCCCGAGGTACTGCGGCGAGATCATCCCGACCATGGGAAGCCGACGGATGATGCGAAATCGCGAGGCCGCCGTGTCCCACGTCAGCACCATCTTGTTGATCGGCAAGCCGCGCGTGGTCTGGGCAATCAGGTCCAGCACGCTGATCTCGATGACCCACTTCGGCTTCACCATGTGGTAAGCCACCTGGTCGTTCACCTCGGCGTAGTCGCTTTCGACGATCATGTCCTTGAGATCGCTGAGGAAGCCGCGGCGGTCCTCGTTGGTGAAGCCGCCCCCCACGTGCCCGAGGACATGCAGGCCGCCGTCCGGTCGCATGAGCGCGACAAGCAGATCGTGGATCATTCCCTGCCGATCGTCCGTGCCTTCGGTGAAGCCGATCACCACCGCATCGATCGTGTGCCTGGGTTTGATCTTGAAGAAGCCGACATCGTCGCTGCGAACGACAGCCCCTTCCGCCCCTTCCTCATCCCACTGGCGGAAGCGGGTCTGGATCTCCTCCGCATCCTTCAGGATGTGAGTCTCAACCGCATGGATGCGCTGGCCGCCCTTGAAAAGCTCGTGGATTCGCTTCCAATTCGAGCCGTAGCGATCCTCCGGCGATGCTCCATCGATCTCGAGGAAATCGAACACGGCGAAGTGAAGCTGATCAAGTTCCGCCTGTGACACAGGTGATCGGGCCACCCGGCTCACGTCGTGAACGCGGGGTCGCTTCCCCTCGCTCTTCGTGCAGTACAACTCCCCGGCGAGGATGGCCTTCTTCACCCCGGCCGCTTTGAGCAAGTCCGCCGCTTCGCGGAGCAGAGGCAGGCCGGATCGCACCGTGCCGCCGGGGTTCACGAGGAGGCTTTCCCCGTCCTCGTAGATCAGGATGTCGAACTCGCCGTCCACCTTCAGGCTGACGAAGTATTCACTGGCGGGGAAGCGGCGCAGGATGTCGTCCGCGTCCAGCGGGATCATCCGTGAGGCCACATGTCGTCGGTAATCCTGGGCTCGCGCCACGAGTCGAGGATCGACCAGCGATGCGGCCTGGCCCACGGCGTAGTCGCCGAGCTTGATCTCCATCTTGCTTCGATGTACCAGGCTCATGAGGATTTCTCCACGGCAGAGATCGAGGCGTCCGGGGCCTTCAATTCCATGTTGGACAGGTGAAGCAGCAGGCAGTATTCCTCGCCACGCGTTCGGCCTTCGAGGAAACCGCGGTACGGCACGGAGCCACGACGAAGGATCAACGGCTGGTTTGCCTTTGGCCCCGCACCCACAAGCAGCAGGCTCTGCTTCGATTCAAGTTCCTTGGCGATCCCGAAGAGGAAGTCGTACGTCAGGCCGTTGATGTGGAGAACCTGGAGTTTCGAGGCCATGACGAACTTGTTGAAGGCGTCCTTCTTCGCCAGAAGCTTCCCGCTCCAGGGCAGCGGTTGCTCCGCGGAGACGTTCACCTGCGGGGCCTTCTTCGGCCGGCGGAGCTTCTCGCTGCCGTCCGGGTTGCGGACAATCTCCATCTGCGTCACGCTGTGGACCGCTTGCTCCTCGCTGTTGACGTAGACTCGCGACGTGTCCCGCAGGTACACGCCGGTGGCTTCCATGTTCACTTCGGGATCGCCGTGGATCAGGAGATCCGCGACCTTCTCCGGGCCGCCGGCCAATCTGGCGAGGGATTCATAATCGAGGTCGATCGTTCCCTTGAGCACGCGAGTGCTGGCGACCTGTCGATCCTCCGCATCCAGCCAGCGAAGGCGGATCGGCACTCGCACGCTTTGGGCGAGCACCTGGGCATCTCGGCCCTGGCTGTTGAAGAGGCTGATCTCGGGCATGGGAACCTCAGGGCATCAGATGCGAGTGGCGAGTGCCACCTTGGGCCATTCACGAACGTTACACCATGCTGAAGTCCAGGCTTTCGTCGTCGTCAGGCATGCTGTCGGTCTCGTCGGTCACGGTGGCGGCGGTGGCCTTCAGGCCGATAAATTCAAAGGCGGTCGGCGAGCCGACACAGAGGAAAAGGTTGCCATCCGCTCCCATCAGCAAGAACCCGGCGGACGCCTCGACTCCGCCGCGATAGCTGAAAGGGAAGTGATAGATCGTGCCCTTTTTGAGCTCGGCCCGTAGCTCGTCCCCGCCTTCCTGCGGCGAGAGAAGGTACGTCGAGGTGATGTTGTGTGACAAATATTCGTCGATGGTGGCCTGCTGATCGAGTGCGACCGGGGAATCAAAAGTGGACCTCACGGGCACGATCAGTTTGCCCTGCAAGTCCACGGGCCGAAGCTCACTCTTCTTCCGCCAGCGGCCATCGTGCGAGAGATACGCGAGGCCGCTCCCACCCTTGCCGACGATGGAGTGGCCATCCCCCGCGAGTGTGGCGAGTTCGCACGGCTTGCCGGATTCATCCTGCACGATGGTCTCGACGTAACCGTAGAGCTTGGTGCGGTCAACCTTTTCGAGGTCGAGATTGACGGGAGCACCCTGGAATTCGACCACAAGTGGCTTGGCCATGGGAGAGCGTCCTCTCTGACACACAAGGGCTGGGCGGATTCCAAGCTTATCGCAACGAACACGAGGAGGCCAGCTCCGTAGTGAATTGTTCAAGGGGGCTACGAATTTCGTGGCGGAGACTCGCGGCGATGCCGGGCTGGTAAGTCGAGTTCGTACACCTACGATGACCTTCGACCATTCACCTACGAGGCCATGTGATGGGAAAGCAACACGCTCCGGGATTCTTGAAGATTGTGCAGGATGCGAAGAACCGCGTTCGCGAGTGCCAGATCGAAGACGTGAAGCGACGGCTTGACGCGGGCGATGCGTTCGTGCTGGTCGATGTTCGTGAGGAAAGTGAATACGCGGCCGGTCACCTGCCCGGTGCGGTACATCTGGGCAAGGGCGTTATGGAACGCGACATCGAGAAGAAGATCCCGGACCCCGCTACACCGGTGGTGCTCTACTGCGGTGGCGGCTTTCGCTCGGCGCTGGCGGCGGATGCGATCCAGAAGATGGGCTATACCAACGTCATCAGCATGGACGGCGGATGGTCTGCCTGGAACGCAAAGGGCTATGCCATCGAGGCGTGACCTGGAACATGGTGCAAAGCTCCACCACGGCCTCGTAAGGCGACTGGCTGGCACTTCTCCGGTTTCGTGACTGGTTGGTCCAGCGCTCCGCCGCAAGCGGCGAAGAGCGTCAGGCGGGGGTCAGTCCGCCACGGAATAGAACACCGCGGGCTTCGCGACGGCGTCGAGAGTGTTGATTCTCGCCAGGGCCTTGTCAAATCGGCCTCGCTCCGCGTAATGAGTCAGCAGCACCAACGGCACCTTTTGCGCGGCTCGGTCTTCGACGGCTTCGTGCTGAACCACGCTCGAGATGCTAATCTGCTCGTCCGCAAGGACGCGAGTCACATCCGCGAGCACACCGGGGCGATCGAGCACCATCAGACGCAGATAGAATCGGCTACGCACGTTCCCCGGCGGGGAGATCGTGAAGCCCTTCCCTTCACCGGACCACAACCGACTGGCGGCGAAGGTTCGCTGGGCCCGGCCCACGGCCAGGTCGATCAGATCCGCGAGCACGGAACTGGCCGTCGGCATCTGACCCGCTCCGGGGCCCTGATACAACGTCTCGCCGACGATATCCCCGTGAACCAGCACCGCGTTGTAAGCGCCTCGCACCTGGGCCAGCAGATTCGTGTGGCGAAGAAGGACGGGAGCCACGTGCAATGCGACCTGCCGGGTTCGCGTTCCGAGTTCCGGGTTCCGAGTTTCGGGTTCCGCGGTCCAGGCTTCGGCGAGAAGCTTGATCGTGTAGCCGAGTTCGTTCGCGAAGCGGATGTCCATGGCGTCGAGGCCGGCGATGCCAAAGCGTTCGATGTCGGCAAGGGCCGGGGTGACACCGAAGGCAATCTGCGCGAGGATGGCGAGTTTATGGGCTGCGTCGGAGCCATCGACGTCGAGCGTGGGGTCCGTTTCGGCGTAGCCGAGCCGCTGGGCTTCTGCCAGGGCCGCGGCGTAGGTCATGCCGCCTTCGGCCATGCTCGTGAGGATGAAGTTGCTGGTGCCATTGAGGATGCCCTGAATCGCCGTCACTTGATTGGCGGCAAGGCTCTCGGCAAGGGCTCGAATGATCGGCACCCCGCCCGCGACCGCGGCCTCGAAGCAGACGGCTCGTTCCGCCTTCCGGGCCGCCGCGAAGATCTCGGTGCCATGAGCGGCGAGGAGAGCCTTGTTCGCGGTGACGACATGCTTGCCCGCCGCGAGGGCTTCCATCACGATCGACTTCGCCGTGGTGGTGCCGCCGATGAGTTCGACGACGACGTTCACGGCAGGATCGTGAATCGCGGCCCTGGAATCCGTGGAGATCAGCGACTTCGGCACGGCCTCGCGAACCCTGGCGGTATCACGAACAACGACCCGGTGAAGCACGAGCGGCCGTCCGGCCCGGGCCGTGAGGCGTTCGGCTTGCGCGAGCAGGATCTTCGCGACGCCACCGCCGACCGTGCCACAGCCGACGAGGGCAATTCCAAGGGGTTCCGACATGCGGGACAAGTCCTCCAAGATACGAGGTTTCGCGAGGTAAACTTACGGGCCATCGGTAGTAGCGGCGAGAGTTGCCAGAGGAGGGTGACTCCGCGTCGCGCCTGTAAGCTCGTACCGACTCACGCGGCGCGTTGCGCCCGGCGTCGGAATCGCAGGACACGCGGGCTCTCGTGGAGATCCGCCCGGCGATGCACGGCTCGCGTCTCGTCCAGCAGTTTGAGCAACGCGGGAAGCAACACAAGCGAGGCGAACATGCAGAAAGAGACGCCCAGCGTGAGCGCGAGCCCGAGACTGGCCATGCCGCGATGGCGGGCCAGCATGAGGGTGCCGAAGCCCAGGATCGTCGTGAGGGCGGCGACCATCACCCCGCGGCCCGTGGCGGAGCCGAGGCGGTAACGCCTTGAGCGGTCCCGAGAGCGGAAGTCGTGCAGCACATGCACTCCGTTGTCCACGCCCACTCCCACGATCAACGGCAACGCGATCAAGTTCGCCGGATTCAAGGGCACACCGAAGAGCCCCATGACCCCCAGCGTCAGCAACATCCCGATCGCCAGCGGCAGCAGGGCGAGCAGCAACGAGGAGAGGCGGCGGAAGTCGAGCGTGAGCACGAGCACGATCGCGAGGAGCGCGTAAAGCCCGGCCATCTCGAAGCCCACCTTCATGGCACGCAACCCCTCGAGCGTGCGGAAGGATTTCCCCGTGGCCCCGGGGTCGACCGTGAGGGCTGCCGTCGTGAAGTTGCGGAGAGCCTCGAAATTCCAGAGGCTTTCCTTCGCGAACGCTCGAACCAGGTACTGCCCGTTCGTGCCGACGTACCGTTCGCGAAGGTCCGTGGGCACGTCGGCCATCGTGATCGGCGTCGGCTGGCAGACATCGCGGAGGCTGTGCAGGTCCGCGGCGAGGTCGCGAAGCAGTCGGCGTTCAAACTCTCGCAGGCGAATCGCAGCGACGTCCGGCGGCGTGGCGTCAAGCACCCGGCGAAGGTCCGCCATTGCGGTCGTGAGTGCGGGGTCCGCCCAGCCGAGTTGCCCCACGATCGCCGCCTGCTTCCACACGTCCGCCGCTGCGGAGCCGATCGGCCGGGGCATGTTCGTCAGGTCCGGCACCCCTGCGAGTTTGGCGTGGATCGCCTTCACACGAGGCAGCTTCACCGCCTGATCCCCTGGCACCAGCGACGCCACCTCCACCACGCGGCCGACCTCGGGTAAGGCCTCGTACTTCGCCTTCAGAGCCACTGCGTCCTCACGTGTCGCCGCCAGGCTCATCGCGTCCCACGTGGCCCCGGCCGCCTTGTCGATCAGCTTGTGCTCCCAGACCACCGAATCGAGCCCGTGTGCCTGAAGGTTCAGCAGATTGTGGTCGTAAGCCAGGTTCGCCGTGAAGCCGCCAACGCCAAGGACGAGGATGGCACCCACGGCCAGCACCCAGCGAGGCCGTCGGGAGAGCCCGGGCAGAAAGGCCAGGGAAGGAGAGGGGGAAAAAGGGAGACAAGGAGTGGAAGGGCAACTTCGCTCTTCAGTCTCCGTTCCCACACTTCCGTTTACCATGACTCGGCGAGACTGCCATCGCTCGACCAGGACCAAAGTCGCTGGCATCACCGTCAGGCAGGCGAGGGCGCACGCGATCACGCCGGAGCCGGCAATCCAGCCAAGCTCGGCCACGGCTTTGAAGTCCGCGAGCATCGTGGCGTAGAACGCAAGTGCCGTCGTCGCCGCCGCGGTCACGATGCTCGGGCCCGCATGTTCCGCGGTGCGTCGCATCGCCTCGCGGATCGTGAGGCCTGCCTTGCGTTCCTCGTCGTAACGAGCGACCCAAAGCACGCCGTAGTCGCCCATGCCGATCAGCATCACCGCGAACGTCGTGGAGAGAATGTTCAGGTGCCCGACTGTGATCGTCGCCCAGCCCAGGGCCCACACGGTTCCCACCAGGAGTGAGGTCACCGTGAGCACGGGGTAACGAAAGCCGCGGTACACAACGAGGTAAAGCAGGGCGACACCCGCGAGGGCGAACCACGAGGCCCGCTCGGAATCGGTGTCCGAGAGGGCCATCTCGTCGGTTTCGAGCACGGGCAGGCCGGTGAGGCCCATCTTCAACGTGGGGTAGCTGGGGCGAACCTCGTCGAGGATCGCACGCATCGCCTCGTTCGCTTCCTTCGCGGGCGTGAACGAATCGCTGGCCTTCAGGGGCCGACAGGCCAGCAATCCAAGAGAGCCATCGGGCGTGAAGGCATACTGAGGCTGGGTGATCGGCGCCATCGCGGGGCCGGACATGGCACTGGCGATCCCCCAGGGATTGCGGTAGCCGTCGGGGTGCCGCAGCGTGTCCGCCGCCGAGCGTGCCACCGCGGGAAGCTGCGTGAGCAGGTCGCGATCGGTAGCGGGAAGGTTCTTCCCCGCGGCCTGGTCCTTCAGAATGCCGGTCGCCTTCGAGAGCAGCGTTTGCAGCGAGAGCATCTGCCAGGCGACCGGAGCGAAGCGGCCCAGTAGCGGGTCCATGCGGTCGAGGCGATCGCGAATCGCGTCCAGTTCCGCCGTTGGCAGGTAAAGCATCGCACGATCGTGCAGGTGGCGCAGATCCGCCTTGTGGAAGACGCGATCGAAGCGGTCTGGGCGTTGCTTCACCTTGGCAGCGATCGTGTCGAGCGCACTCTCCATCGCGGCGCGATCCCGGCCTTCGACCACCACAACCATGTCGTCGTCGTCGCCAAAGGCTTCGGTGTACTTCTGCCAGCGTTTCTGGCATTCCTTGTCCGCACTGAGGAGATCGTTTCGCTGGGTGTGGTACTCGAGTTTCTCGTACGCCACGGCGATCGAGGCCGCCACGAGCGCGCCACAAACGCCGAGCACCAGCCAGGGCCGCCGACCGACGACATCGACGAATCCGCCAAGCCAGCGAGAGAGACGGTCCGGTGGTGGCGAAGAGGCAGAGTGCGGTAGGGACATCGCGTGTCAGCGGCCTCGGGAACCTTGGCGGTCCGGGTAAGAGGCGTCGGGTATAGGCGAGGGCGGGGTTTGACACAAGCCCAGCCCGAAAAGGGGCGAAAAGGGAGAAGTGGTGGCAGAGGTCGATCGGCCAACCCCGTGGCAGGCACGACCATTTGAGCCCGCACCCCGTTCACCTGAGCCGCGGCTCAGGACGGGCTTGACGGCAGGAGAGGCACTCACTCCCCGTCGACGCCCCAGATGCGGATACCGAAGCCGTTGAGGTCGATGTCCTCGCCTTTTTCCACTTCGCCGAGCCCGCCGCGATCGAGGCTCACGCGGACGAACGCCCAGAAGCTCGCCTTCTCGCCCTGCATGTCGTAACCGTTGGAATCGACGTCCGTCTCGATGAGCCAACGCCAGGCCCGACGTTCGGTGCCCGCGTCGGACGCTTCTTCCTGCCAGCCCTTGAGCACGCGGGCGAGGTTCGTCAACGCACCCTTCCAGGCCTTGGCTTCGCTCACATGCACCCGGTGCTCGTCGGGCGTCAGTTCCAGGGTGACGTTCGGGAGGCCGCGGATGCTGTCGAACAGCTTGTGTTCCAGGGACGAACAGCGCCATGGCGACCAGAGGTAAAACGTCACCCCTGGGGCCTCCATCCCCAGCCCGTACAATTCGACCCGCATCGATCGGCTCCTCAGCGTTGGCAGTCTCGTATTCGAAATGTCATCCTATCGGAATTCCAGCGAAGGGCCGCTCTTGGCCTCACCCGGGTGCATCCCGATTGATGCGGGAACCCCAAAGTCGTTCACTCGCTCCGCGAGTGCTTACCCTGGGAGACTCGAGGAGGCTTTCTGGAAAAAGCTCTGCCTCTCTCGCTCATGCAATCGCTCGCGGAGCAAGTGGCCTACTTTAAAGACCCAGAGAAACTGGCGACACTCACCTCGCCCTGTAGCGGTTTGCGTGCGTTCCGGATACGATGCGGTATCCAAAGTTTGAGGAGGAGCGACCGTGAAAGGGATCATTCGCGTCGGGCTTGCTTGTCTCGCGATAATCGCAGCCGTCGCGGGGGGCGTTTCCCTTGAGACGTTGCTCGCGGCCGATGAGAAAAAGGCCGAGGTGGCCCAGCCGACGATCGCGGAACTGATCGAGGATCTTGGCCATCCGGTTTACTCTGTTCGCGAACGAGCGTCCCGTGAACTCTGGAAGCGAGGCGAAACGGCCCGCGAAGCCGTGGCGAAGGCCGCCCAGAGCACCGATGCCGAGATCGCGAAGCGGGCGAAAGATCTTCTCGACAAGTTCGACTGGGGCGTCTTCCCGGACACTCCGCCCGAGGTGGTGAAGCAACTCCAGGAATTCCGCAGCGGCGATCTGGCCCGTCAAAAGACCGCTGTCCTGGACATTCTCAAACATGGCCGGCCCGGGCGGATCGTGCTCCGCGCGGCTCTCGCGAAGATCGTCCCCGTCGAAGCGGCCGAGGAGATGGGGAAGGACGTCAGCAATTCGAACTGGCGGCAGTTGAACGAATTCCTTGCCGCCAACCTTCGCCGCGAGGCTCTGAAACAACTCACTGGGGATCGACTTGACGACGTCGAGGAGCTTCTTTCCCTGAACCTTTTTGGCGTGTCCACCACCGGGCTCGCGGACTATGCCGTGTACCAGTACCTTCGCGGCACGCTGCCCCAGGCGATCGAGAAGCTCGAGACGACTCGCAAAGCCGGCGGCCCCGCAGCGGCACCCGCACGGCTTGCCTTGGTATACCTTTACCGGGCCCAGCGGGACTGGGCGAAGGCCCGAACACTCGCGGTGGACCTGCCGCAGTCGCCGAACGAGCCTCGCCTGATCGAGATGCTCCTGGAGGAGGCCGGCGACTGGGCCGCGCTCGCGAAACGAGATACTGCTGCACGGGCGAATCTCCCCGACGGGCTGAAGGTCGCGCTGCTTCGACTTTCGGGAAAGGATCTCGAAGCGGCCGCGGCCGTCGAGGATCTCGTCAAAAAGGCGGACGATTTCACCCATCGAGAGGACATTCAGCAGACGGCGTTCTCCCTGCTGCTGAATCAACGGGCCACCGAGGCCACGGCCCTGCTGCTGGACAAACGGATGAATCTCGGCCTGCTCGCGGAACTGCTCATAACCCAACTGCGATTCAAGGACGCTCTCGATCTCGTCGGGGGCAAGGTCGCGGAGGCGTCAAGCGATCCGCGTGAGATGGTCGAGTTCGACTTACGCCGCGCTCGACTGCTCTTCATCCTCGGGCGACGACCCGATGCGATTCAGCTGTTCGGGAAGGTCGCGGAATCGCTGCGGTTGAACCCCGAGGGCGGCCGGCTGCTGGGCGACACCAGTCTCGCGATTCGCTCGCTGCTTCGTGCGGAGGTTCGGCTCGGACTGCGCGACACCGCAGCCGAGCACGCGGCGGTGTTTCTCGCTTCGGATGATGGGCGTTTCCGCGAGATGTTTCGCAATGGCGAGTCCCCCTTCGAGATTCTTTTCGACCAGGATGCCCGCCCCGCGGAATCTCTCTTCTGGACTCTGAGAACGGCCCGCAAACCTTCCGACGCGGCCGGGGATAGCCTCCGTCGCACGCGGTCGCTCTTCGTCGGCACCGCCTCCCCCGCGGCGGTGGACGAAGCCGTGAAGCTGCTTCGAGACGAGAACGCAGGGGGCTCGCCGGACACGGAGCACTCCACGGCAGCGAGTCGAAAGGTGGAACGGCTGCTCGCTCTGGCGACCGTGCTTCGGGCGGCGAAGCGGTACGTCGAGGCCGAGAACGCGTATCTCGACGCCGCCAAGGCCGCGGCCCCCAGCACCGACGAGGACGACGATGACGACAGGCCCCGCGGCACACGCTCCTGGGTTTACGGCACCTCGGATGACTTCCGACCCTGGCTCGAACTCGGCGACTTCTACACCGATCGCGGTCGACACGCCGAGGCTGCGCGACAGTTCGACCTGGGTGGGAAGCGATTCCCCGAGCAGCCGATTCTTCTCTTCCTCGCGGGGCAGGCTCACAAACGCTCGGGCCAGGCGGCGGATGGCCAGAAGAAGATCGAGATGTCGCACTGGGTAAGCCTCGGCAACGAGCGGGTCCGCGGTCGATTCCTGGAGGAACTCGTGCGCCGTGGTGCGGTGAAGGCCGCGAGCCGTGAGACGGATCTGCTGCTTCACGCCTGCTGGAGCCGGGATGGGTACTTCGGGAATGTCATGAACCAGGCGGCCCGCGCCGCGACCTTGAGTCAAGATTACGCGACGGCGGAGGCCTGCGTGCAACGATCGCTCATGGTGCTGCTGAAGATGCCCGGCGTGCATTTCGTGGAGGCGGCGTCTTACCTGACGGTGCCTCAAAACATGGCAGCCCTGCGGGCCCGGGCCCTGCTCGCGGAAGGGAAAATCGACGAGGCGATGAAGCAGGCGAAGGCCTACCTCGCGATCCAGCCGGGTGGATCGAGCCTGGTCATCGATCTGGTGCCGGAACTCGACGCAGCCGGACGGAAGAAGGAGGCGGACGAACTCTTTCGCATGGTCTGGGAAGCGTACGCGAAGGTGCTGGCGGATCACCCGGCCAGCGCGTCCGCTCGCAACTCCGCAGCCTGGCTTGCCGCCAACTGCCAACGCGAACTGGATAAGGCGCTCAAGTTCGCCGAGGAAGCGGTGAAGGCCGACCCGAACTCGCTAGGTTATCGCGAGTCGCTCGCGGAGGTCCACTTCCGCCGCGGCGATCGAGAGAAAGCGCTTGCCCTGATGTCGAAGCTCGCGGAGGAAGCGCCACGCTCCCGGCTGTTCCGCAGGCAGATTGAACGCTACCAGAACGGGAAGATCGACACCGTGATCCCCGAGACGGAGACGGAATAGACCAGGCAAATCGGCACGCGGCCGCGAGGCGAGCCCTCGGGATCGTTGCTCGCGATGGACGATGGACGACCCCTTACCCACGAAAACCAAGCCATCCATGAGTGTCAAATTACGCCTCATCGTCATGAGCTTCCTGCAATTCTTTGTCTGGGGCGCGTGGCTGATCACCATCGCCAATTACTGGTTCGGCACCCAACAATGGGACGGCACGCAGTTCGGACTCGTCTTCGGAACGATGGGGTTTGCCTCGCTCTTCATGCCCACGGTTGCCGGCATCCTCGCCGATCGCTGGGTCAACGCCGAGAAACTCTACGGCGTGCTGCATCTGCTCTACGGTGCCGTGCTCTTTTACCTTCCGATGGTGACCGGCCCGACGGAGTTCATTTACGCGATGTTCGCGGCCATGTGCTTTTACATGCCGACGATCTCCCTGAGCAACTCGATTTCGTACTCGGCTCTCAAGCAAAACCACCGGGACGTGATCAAGGACTTTCCCCCGATTCGAGTCTGGGGAACCATCGGCTTCATCGCCGCGATGTGGATCACGAACCTGACCGGCAGCAAGGCCAGCGCTTACCAGTTCTACATCGCCGGGATCTCCGCGATGATTCTCGGGCTGTACGCGTTCACGCTCCCGAAATGCCCGCCGCGGCACACGATTCCCGAGAACGCCTCGCTGGCTGACACCTTCGGATTGAGCGCCTTCCGCTTGTTCGCCAACTCCAAAATGGCCCTGTTCTTTGTCTTCTCGATGTTCCTTGGCGCGGCCCTGCAGCTGACCAATGCTTATGGCGATGTCTTCTTGAGCGAGTTCAAGGACTTCCCGAAGTACGCCAGTTCGTTCGTCGTGGAACGATCGACGATCATCATGTCGATCTCGCAGATTTCCGAGACGCTGTTCATTCTGGCCATCCCCTTTTTCCTGAAGCGGTTCGGGATCAAAAAGGTCATGCTCATCAGCATGTTCGCCTGGGTCTTGCGTTTCGGGCTGTTCGCATTCGGCGACCCCGCGGGCGGCCTGTGGATGATCATCCTGTCGTGCATCGTCTATGGCATGGCCTTCGACTTCTTCAACATCTCCGGATCGCTTTTCGTCGAGAGCCACACCGATTCCCGAACGCGTTCCTCGGCTCAGGGCCTGTTCATGATGATGACCAACGGCATAGGCGCCGTACTGGGCAGTGTGACCTCGGGTTGGGTCATTCAGAACGAGTTCACGGTGGCTTACTCGACCACGGGGGAGTTGGCGAAACACCTGCAAACTGAAGCGTCCAATCCCCTGATGCTGGAGTTTGTGAAGCGTCAGGGGGTTTCGATCGACGTGAACGGCGTGTTCAGCAAGGCGGTTGAAATGAAGGACTGGCCTCACATCTGGCTTGCGTTCGCCGCGTATTCCCTGGTGATCGCCGTGGCCTTCGCGATCATGTTCCGCCACAAGCACGAGCCGGGAGAAGTCGCTTCGATCGTGCACTGATTCCTGGACAAGCTTTTGGGACACTCTTCCGGGCCAAGTGCGCAACAAAAAACCCAGGGCAACTTGCGTTGCCCTGGGTACCAAGCTCACTTACGGGTCCCGTCCATCCCTTCGGTAGCCTGGCAGCCTTAACCGCTCCCCCCTCGGAGCGGAGAAGACACACATTTCCCGCCCCGGTAGACCGAGGCAAGGTTCATCGAGAATCGACACAAAAACTGCCGACCCCCATTCGCTATGTCGCAGGTTTCCCAGGACCGCGAACGCTTATTCCTAGATCACGCCTCGTCGCGGTGCAAACGATTTTCCCTGAATCCTCGAATTACCTGAAACTCGACTCACGTCGAAGTTTTCAGGCTCTCGTTCAGGGCTGGCCGCTGTAGCGAAGCGTGGCCGTCTTTTCCCAGTCGCTCGGGATGGGGCGGTTCTGCTCCTCGCCGGAGTAGTGCCACGTCGCGAGTTTCTCTTCTCCATTGCGCCAGACGAAAACCGCCGGGCGCCCGTTGATCTTCGTGGGGAACTCGACCACGCCGATTTCCGGATCCACCAGGCCGACGCCCAGCTCGGACAGTTCATTCACCGCGTGGCTCATGAACTTCTGAGCGCTCGAAATCTCGTCGTTCACCTGATAGCGGCGTTCGCGTTCCTGCCAGGCCAGGTCATGGCGATGGCGGTCGAGTCGGTCGAGTTCCGGCGTCAGCTTCAGGAGCGACGCTTGCACGCCGATGATATCCAGAACAATATGCCGAACTAGCGGCAGCATCTTCCGCGCGGTTCCAAGATCGAGTGAGATCTCTTTCTTGTTGCGGCGCGGCTTTCCCGCAGGCTCGCTGGCACGGTTTGACGACTTGCTCATTGTGGTCCCCTGATGTCCGGGAAAGTTGATCTCTTTCCCAGTTGACCCATTCTAGTAGCGCCCGGGCCTCTAAGTCGGCATACGGGCACAGAATTTTTCCAGGATCCGAGATTCCTTTCCTTCCCCTACTCTTTAGAGCGTTCCCGACCGGCATTCGTTGCATCGATTCCAAAGAAAGTGGAGCACACGTATATCCGGCCGCTCTGAAAAATAAAGAGATCCCCGGCGGAGAGTTGCGTGCCCTGCCATCGTCTTCGTTGCATTCTCTACGGGTTCCCATCACTCGCGGTTCGCCACGCACCTCTCATAGAGTCATACGCTCGTCCGGGCCGTAGCTTTCACTCCTCCCTCTCCGATTTGTTCATGCAGGAACAGCGACCGAATCGGACACCGAAATCCCCAGGCTCGTCGCGGCTCTGAGGTATCTTACCCCGCACGAGATTGAGACAGGGCATTCCGCGTGAGTGTCCGTTGAGGCGGGACTTTACTCATACCACTTGGCGATCTTGGCGGCCTCGGCGTCCTTCTTCTGCTCGCGGAGCGACTCGAGCAGAATCTGGCGAGCTTCCTCGTGCTTCACGTCGATGAACAGCACGTCCCGGCTCCAGTGCTCCGCTTCCGCGAACCGCTTCATCTCGTGGTGAATCTTCGCCAGCTTCAGCCGTACCGGCAGGATATCCGGATCCTGGCCTGCCAGGTCCGCGAGCACGGAGAGTAACTCCGGCATCTGCTTCGTTTCACCATAGATCTGCGAGAGTTGCTCCAGCCAGTTGCCTTCGAGCGGCGCCAGCTTTCGGCCGAGTTCCAGGACCTTCGCAGCTGGCTCCCACTCCTTGGCGGCCACGTACACCTTGCCCAGCGCCAGCAGTAGTCGATGATCCTCGGGGGACGCGGCAAGGGCTTCCTCGAGCAGTTTCCGAGCCCCGGCTTCGTCCTTGTCGCGGACGAGCAGGCGGGCTTTCACCGTTGCTGCCAGCGGATGCGTTGCTTCTTTCTCCAGCACCTCGTCGGCCAGCGTCTTCGCCTCGCGGTTCTTTCCCGATTGCAGAAGCTTTTCCGCCAGGCGTGCGTTGATCGTCAGATCGTCCGGGTTCTTCTTGCGAGCCGCTTCGAGTTGAGCAAGCGTCATCGCCTTCTCGGATCGCGGCGGCTTCGTACCGCTGGCGGCCTTCACCACTTCCTCCACATACTTGCGATAGCCCGCCTCGAACTCGGCCTTATCCACCTTCAGCACCCTCTTCAGGAGGTCGCCCGTATCGGCGCCAGTCTTGAAGGCTTCGAGCAGCTTGCCCACGCTCTCCTCGCCGAGCGTCTTGGTCATGTAGTTCACGTAAAGCTGGCTCTGGTAATACGCCAGCGACCACTCCTCGTGGTTCTTCGGCCTCACGAAGCTGAGCATGATGTTGTCCAGGTTCAGCAGCGTGTTCGAGGCGAGCCGTTCACGAAGCGTGTTCGTCCACTGCGGCGATGTGGCCCCGCCCTCGTTGCGAACCGCCAGCCCTTCCGTGAGCCAGTGCGGCACCTGGAAGTCCGACTGCGCCAGGTTGAAGACGTGGACCAGTTCGTGCCGGATCACACGGCCCCAGTTGAACAGGCGGTTGAGTTCCTTCGAGTGTGGCGACGCCATCGTCACCACCTTCCCCGTGCAGGCCCCGATCGTGTGCAGGTCCGGCAGGGCGACCGTACGGCCGCTGAACATCTCGTGGTTGCTGAAGAGCTCGAACAGCGTCTTCCCCGTCGGCTCGAACTGGAACTGCCGCTTGAGCTCGGCGTGGTTCTGTTCGAGGTAGTCCGCGATGAACTCGGCGAGCACGCGATCGGCCCCCGCATCGTAGCGGACCGTGTAATGGGGTGTCTCGATCGTGGCATACTTATCGAGGTGGTTGAGCACCTTGCGCGAGTTGAAGACGCGAACGTTGAACGGATCCGCCTTGTAGGCTGCATCCAGGTGCCCGCGTGCGTCCGCCTCACGGCCGAGTCGCAGGTAAAGCATCGCCAGGGCCGCACGCGACGCGGGGAGCATCGGGCGAAGCTCGGCCGCTTTCTTGAGATATTCCTCGGATTGCAGCCACAGCTTGCGATCGTCCAGCGTTTCGCCCAGGGCATGGTAGAACGCCGCGGGCTTGGAATCGAAGCTCTCGACGAGCTTTACCACATCCGCGACGGCCTCCGGTTTCTTCGCCAGGAGGAAGCAGGCCGCCAGTTTGCCCAGCACGACTTCGTCCCGCGGGTTCACCGCCCGGGCGGCCACGAGTCGGCGGGTCGCGTCCGAAATGTCCCCCGCGATCAGGTCAAGCTCCGCGCGCAACCGCAGGGCCTCGGGGTGCCGCGGATTGACCGCGAGAGCCCGTTCCGCGAGGATCTCCGCTTCCTTCAGGTCGTAAGTCTGAAGGCACAGCAACCCCTTGCCGACGAGGGCTTCCACAGCCTTGGGATTCACCTTCAGGGCGTTGTCGAAGGCGTCCTCCGCCTCGGCCTTGTTGTACTTCTCCAGCAGCATCCGCCCGGCGAGGTCCTCAGCGATCCAGAAATCGCGGTCACGCTTCAGGATGTCGCCGTACACCTCTTCGAGGATAAAGCTGAACTGCTTGGAGAGATTGTTCCAGCGGGCGTGCTCCGTGCCGGCCTGGCCGACGATCGCGAGCAGGTCCGGATCGGTGATGTCCTTGTCATCGTTGCTGGCCTGGGTGTAAGCACGCACAAACCAGCGCATCTCCTCGCTGGCTTTCTCCGTGTCGCCCATATCGCGAAGCAGGCGGGCCCGTACCCAGCGAGCCAGGAAGTGGCGATCGTCCTTGGCGAGCACCGCCTCGGCATCCTTCTTGGCTTCGTCCCACTGGCCGCGGAAGAAGTGGAGATCGGCACGATGTGCCAGAAGATCCCGCTGATCGGGCAGGGCCTTGAGTGCATCGTCGAGCGTGGCGGCGGCCTTGTCGTACTCGCCCTCGGCACGGTCGACTGACGCCAGCCCGATGGCCGCCTGGGCTCGCGTGGCGAGGTCCTTCGCGAGGTCCTCGTACGCGGCCCGTGCCTCAACGTAGTTGCCGCGGAGGAGCCTCTGGCGGGCCGACTTGAGCGGGTCCGACTTCCCGCCCTCCGCCCTGCCCTTCGGAGCCTCCCTGGCATGGCTCGGGAGGAACGCAAGAGTGGCGAGAAAGCAGAAGAGAACGAATCGCATCGGTAATTCCTACGCAAGGGGCACAGTCCTGTTACGGTACCGGGACCGAGGCAGGATCGCAATGCGGCAGGAGATTCCGAAGTGAAAGGGGTGCAACCAGATTCTCTGGGTCTTCAACGTAGTCCACTCGCTCCACGAGTGATTGCTGAATCAAGTGGACACGGTGGATCTCCTGTAAATCAAGCTGCTTCTCAATGAGAAGCAGTCACTCGTGGAGCGAGTGACCTACTTTGAAGGCCCAGAAAACTTGTCTTCACCCAGTGAAAGCGACCTGAGGAAGCGGGCTACGCACTCGCTGATTCGGGCTGAAAGACCAGCGGCATGTGGCTCACCTGCTTGGAATCAAAGGCGTGAAGCTCGATCACGCCGTCCCGCACGGTGAGGTACTGGCAGGGCTTTTCCGTCCAGCAACCACTGTTGAAATAGTGAACGGGGCCTTCCGTCATCGCCTCGGCATGGTGCGTGTGGCCGCAGCAGACCGCCGAGCAACCCTTACGGGCTGCATAGGCGCGGGAATCTCGTGCGATCTTCTCCGCACAGCGAAGGAAGATCTTGCTCTTCTTCTTCGCCAGCTTCGCGAACCGGTGCGATTTGTCCAGCTTCTGGAGGAGGTTGTACGTGCGGTCCGCGAACCAGGTGATCACGGGATGGCGGCTGATGAACTCGTCGAAGCGATGGCCGTGGTGGAACAGGATGCGACGGCCGCCGCTCTCAAGAATGAGTTCGTCGCGGCAGGTGACCCCCAGCAAGTGAGAGATGATCTCGGCCGGGCCGTCGTGGTTGCCGTTGATCCAGTGGACTTCAAGTCGACTGGTCAGCTTGCGGAGGAGCGAGAGAATCTTCCAGTGCGGCTTCTTCAGGCGTCGGAAGTCGATTGAGTCAAAGACATCGCCATTGAGGATCAGCCGACGGGTCTCGAGGCCCCCGGTGCGGATCAAGTTAAGGAATCGCACGAGCGACCGGGCCTGGCAATTCTCGCTGCCAAGGTGGATATCCGAAAGTACGATCGCATCCAACACAGTACCTCCCAGGATGCGGCAAGTGATGAAGATGTCAGGAATCATAAAGTTCGATCGAAAAGCAATTGTGAGGGCTAGAAGAGAATTCTGTGAAATGAGCTGCAAAGAAATCCG
>Ga0105044_10000701_pt1 | contig 42243 bp, 33 predicted proteins | sample MAT01_FD_78092 | JGI IMG/M metagenome (GOLD analysis project Ga0105044, IMG submission 78092) | Freshwater microbial communities from Lake Fryxell liftoff mats and glacier meltwater in Antarctica - MAT-01 | ecosystem: Environmental > Aquatic > Freshwater > Ice > Liftoff microbial mat | place...
CCATCCCGTCTCAACCTGGACGAGGCAGGTGATGGTGAATCGGACGCCCATTCAGCCCGGGTGTGAGGCCAAGTTGGCCAGGCTGCACTAGTCGTATCGGTTGGTGAACAAGTCAAGGCAACGTCAGCTATGCAGTCTGCGTTGTCGATCATTTAGCCATTGAAGTGAGAAATGGATGTAAGGATATTTTCTCGGAATATTAGAATATGATCGATTAGCGATCCTTGAGCGTCCGATCATACAATTGTAAAGAGCGTCATTCCCTCCCCAATCGGCATAAACGGCCGTGAAAATGGGCATGAACGCCGGTGTGGTGTGTCACGGTCCTGGTCGCAACGGAGATGCCATGCGTACGATCTTGTCTCTGGCGGTGCTGGGCGTTTTAGCGAGCGGCGGCCTCGCCCAGGAGGGATTCGCAGGGGCGGGTATCCCCTTCTTGCCGGTGACAGGGAACCAATGGAATGGCCTACTTCCGATCAGCGGGGTCTCGTCACAAACCCTAGAGCCGCCCGAAGCGATTCCGAATGATGCGTTGCAAACTGATGAGTCTGGCGGGCTCCCTACAGGTCAGTTTTGGCTGCGTGGCGAATACTTGCTCTGGTGGACCAAGGGCAGCCAGTTGCCGCCATTGATCACGTCCGGCCTGCCTGGAGTTTCGCCCCTTCCCGGTGCGCTGGGGCAAACGGGGACCTCGGTGATCTACGGCAATTCCGACGTCAATCATGGACATCGATCGGGGGGCCGTTTCACGGGTGGTTTCTGGCTGGACCCTTGTGGGACGTACGGTCTTGAAGCCAGCTATTTCTTTCTCGGCTCTCGTCAAACCGCCTTCAATACTTCTTCCGACTCGTTAGTCGGATCGTCGTTCATCGCACGGCCCTTCTTCGATGCCTTGGCGGGCACGCAGAATGCCCAGCTGGTGGCGTTCCCCGCATTGGCCAATGGAACAAATATCTTGACCGCCAGCGGAATGGGGATCGCCAGCGGGGACATCAGCGCTTCCACTTACAACCGCTTTCAAGGAGCGGATGTGAACGGTATCTGCGGCGTTTGCTCCGGCTGCAACTACTGGCTGCTAGCCCTCGTCGGCTTCCGCTACCTGGAACTCGAAGAAGGGATCGCCATCACGGAAAACACCTCTGTCAATCCGGTGCTCCCCGCCGGCCGCCCTTTCTTCGGGGGAAGCATCATCTCGATCTCCGACCAATTCGACACTCGCAACAACTTCTACGGCGGGCAGGTCGGGTTCCGGGGTTCAGTGCGCCGAGGACGAGCTTTTGTCGAGGCTCAGGGTAAGATTGCACTGGGCGTGACGAACCAGGTCGTCGATATTCGCGGTTCCACCTCGATCGCCTCGCCGGGTGCTGCGGCGACTGTTACCCCGGTCGGGTTTCTGGCCTCGGGAAGCAACAGCGGCCACTTCGTCCGCGATCGATTCGCCGTCGTCCCCGAAATTGGGATCAACGCTGGATACCAGTTCACTGACTGTCTGAGTGTTTTCGTCGGGTACAACTTCCTCTACTGGAGTTCGGTGGTCCGCCCCGCGGACCAGATCGACCTCGGCCTCAGTGGAACGCAACTTCCGACCGACAGCCGCTACAACCCCGCTGCCGGGCCTGCCCGCCCAGCGATGCACATTCGCGATTCGGCATTCTGGGCCCAGGGCATCAGCTTCGGACTGGGACTCGGATTCTGATTCAGTCTGCGGATGTCTCCACGGCACTTCAATCCACAAACAAAACTCGGCCATCCTCCGTGCGTCACGGCCGGGGGGTGTGCTGCGAAAAAGGAGTTTCGCCATGAGCCTATTCTGGAAAAAACGATCGAGTCCCGTTCAGAGGGCCAAGCCCCGCTCTCGGCTTGGGATCGATACTCTCGAAGATCGCACCACTCCAGCGTTAATCGTGAGTGAGATCTTCTCGACCATCCCCACGCTGTTAATCTCGGCCGTCGGCCCGACGGGCCCACAGGGCGTTCAAGGCCTGTCAGGCCCCCCGGGAACGACTGGCGCTTCGGGAGCGACGGGCGCCACCGGCCCCACCGGGCCGTCGGGGCCACCGGGTGCGACTGGCGCTTCAGGCGCCACAGGACCGGCGGGCCCCGCAGGAGCTACGGGAACGACAGGGGCGTCAGGGGCGTCAGGGGCAACGGGAGCGACAGGTCCCACGGGTCCAGCAGGAGCGACGGGAGCGACAGGGGCAACAGGGGCCATCGGGCCAACGGGGCCGGCGGCGGGGTTGGCCGAGTATGCGTATATTTTCAATCAAGGGGCGGCCGTCATTGCGATCGAAGCGGACATCCCTTTCGATTCAAATGGCTTTCTTACGGCCGGCATCACCCACACGCCATTCAACCCTGGAGTTACCGTCAACACCGCAGGGAATTACTCGATCTTCTTCTCGGTCTCCGGGGTGCAACCGGGCCAGTTCTCGATCTTCGTCAACGGTGCCGCAGTCTCCTCAGGCTCCGTGTACGGATCGGGTGCCGGCACCCAGCAGAACAACGGCTATACGATTCTCACGCTAGGCGCGAACGATGTCATCACGCTCCGGAATCACTCCTCGGCTGCCGCGGTCACCCTCCAGACTCTGGCGGGCGGAACTCAGACCAACGTGAATGCGTCGCTCCTGATTGAGAAACTCGACTAAACCGAGCACCGTTGGACGGCTCTCATCCGGGCGATTCTCGAAGCCCCGTCAGCGTCTCGACGCTGACGGGGCGATCCTTTTCACGAGGCCCGCACCCACGTCTTGAAGGTACAACCGCAGATCAAACATCGAGCGTCTAAACCGATGGGGCTTGCTCCCGGAACGGAAAAGTGGTTATAAGCCCTTCGCGCGATGGACTGCGCAAGGAGTCGCGGACGGCATGACCACCAACTTTCTCCGCGTATTGAAGTTCGCCTGGCCGTATCGGTTTCGATTCGTCCTGTCGGTGGTCTGCGCCCTCATCGTCGCTCTTTTATGGAGTCTGAACCTCTCCGCCATCTATCCCGTTCTCCAGATCATCGGCAACAACAAGAACCTCCAGCAGTGGGTCGACGACGAGATCGCCGTGCACCAGAAGGAACTCGATCGCGTCGACCGCCTGGAAAAGCTGGCCCAGCTTCGCATCGATTTGAAGGAAGTGGAGCAGAAAGAGGATCACCCCGACCGCGAGAACGTGTGCCGAAGGTACACCAAGGAAATCGCGGACATCGAGGGGAAACTCAATTACTTTGCCACCTGGGTTTATCGTTACCAGTTGTTGAAATCCCAGGTCGTTCGACTGTTGCCGACGGATCGCTTCGAGCAGTTCTTGTGGATCATCGGTGCCGTCATCATCGGCGTGGCCATCAAGGGCGTGTTCGAGTTCATCAACGAATCGCTCGTCGGCAGCATTACCAACGGGACGCTCTATGACCTGAGGAATCACTGTTATCGCCAGATGATGCACCAGGATATCCGCCAGATCGGACTGGCCGGTTCGCCGGAGTTGATGTCCCGCTTTACCAACGACATGGATCAGCTTGGCAACGGCATCAAGGTGCTGCTTGGCAAGATGATCGCGGAGCCCTTACGAGCCCTGGGCTGCCTGATCTTCGCCTGTTACATCAGTTGGCAGCTGACGCTGGTCTTCGTACTGCTGGTGCCTTTGGCCCTGGCGACGCTGATGAAGGTGAGCAAGATGATGCGGAAGGCCGCGCGTCGCTTGCTTCAGCAGATGTCGGACATCTTCAAGATCCTTCGCGAGAGCATTGAAGGCTACCGTGTGGTGAAGGCCTTCACGATGGAGCCGCACGAACGCCGTCGCTTCCGTCGGGCCACGCGCGACTACTATTATCGAGCGATGCGCATCGTCCATATTGACGCCTTCGCCAACCCGATGATTGAACTGCTCGGCGTCATCGCCATCGGCCTTGCTCTCTCGGCGGGCACTTACCTCGTGGTGACGGGCAATACGCACATCTTCGGGATTCGCATGACGGCGACACCCATGCAATTTGCGACGCTGCTCCAGCTTTACGCCCTGCTGGCCGCGATTGCGGACCCCGTGCGGAAGCTCTCGAGCGTCTACACGAAGCTGCAGTCCGCCGAGGCAGCCTCGAAGCGGATCTTCGAGGTCTTCGATCGCACGCCGAGCGTCACGACGAATGTCTCGGGCTCGCGGGTGGGTCGGCTCTCAAAACAACTCGAGTTCCGCAACGTCAGCTTCTCCTACGAGCCCGGGCGGGACATCCTTTCGAGCATTAACCTCTCGGTGAAGGCAGGCGAAACCATCGCGATCGTCGGCCCCAACGGCTGCGGCAAGTCAACGTTGCTCGGCTTGCTGCCGCGATTCTTCGATCCCGTGATGGGGGCCGTCCACTACGACGGCGTGAACATCCGCGGCGCTCACCTGCGCAGCCTGCGTCGGCAGATCGCGGTGGTGACGCAAGAAACGCGTCTCTTCGACGCCACGATCTTCGACAACATTGCCTATGGCCGGAAAGACGCGACGCTCATCGATGTCGCCATTGCTGCGATCAAGGCGGATATTCACAGCTTCATCCTGAGCTTGCCGGAAGGCTACGTGACGATGGCGGGCGACATGGGCTCGCCCAAGTTCTCCGGCGGTCAGCAACAGAAGATCGCCCTGGCACGAGCCATCATCCGCAACCCGAGCCTGCTGATCCTGGACGAGTTCACAAGTGCCGCGGACGCCGAGAGCGAAGCGGCGATCTTCGAGGATTTACGCTCGTTCGTGAAGGGGCGCACCACGTTCCTCATCACGCACCGCCTGCACACGCTGGAAATCGCGGACCGCATCGTGGTGATGGAGGACGGCCGAATCGTGGACGTGGGCCAGCATGACGAATTGCTACGTCGATGCGATCTCTACCAGCGTCTCTGCGCCGCCCAGAAACTGCGAATCGCGGCGTGACATGACCTCGACACTCACATCCCGACTTCGGCCGGGCGTGCCGCGCCTGACGCACGTACCGCCGCTGTTTCTCCTCACGTTCGTCGCCGCCTGGCTCTTCTTCCTGTCGCTCGGCCATCGCGACCTGATTGCCAGCCACGAGGCTCGCGCCGCTCAGAATGCCCAGCGAATGCTCGACGAGAGCACCTTCGGCCTGCCGACGCTATTCGATGGCCAGGTGGACCTGCAAAAGCCGCCGGGCTTCTACTGGCTCGTGGCGGGTGTGAGCGCAATCCAGGGTGGTGAAGTGACCTCCTTCACCACGCGCCTGCCCGCCGCAATCGCGGGGCTGCTCACGACTCTTGTGGTCTATCTCTCCCTGCGACGAGAGCAGGGCGAAGCGATCGCCATGCTCGCCTCGCTGGCCCTGGCCACGGCCATTCACTTCACGGCCCTGTCTCGCATTGCCCGGATCGACATGCCGCTGACGGCCGCCGTGAGTGCGAGTCTGTTCGCCCTGCTCCGCGGTTGCGAGCCCACCACGATTTCTCGCTACCACTGGTGGCTGCTGGCGGGGTTCGCCGCGGCGGTTGCGGTGCTCTTGAAGGGGCCGATCGGCCTTGTCCTCATCGCGGCCACGGCGGCCACATTCGCACTCGTCGAACGGCGACTCCGCTCGCTCCTCCTTCCCGCCCTCGTGATGGGCAGCGTCATCATTCTGGTCACATCGCCCTGGTTTCTCTGGGCGAATCACCAAACGGGCGGGGAGTTCTTTCGCGTCTTCGTCTGGCATCACAATGTCGCTCGCTTCCTTGGCACGGCCCCCACCCTCGCCTCGCATCCGTGGTGGTACTACCTGCCTCGCTTTGCCGTGGACTTCCTGCCGTGGACGCCCGCATTCGCCCTTCTCACATTCTGGGGCCTGCGGAATGGACTCCTTCGCAATCGTGCCTTCCGCATCGGGCTCGTCTGGCTCGTCGTCATGGTGTTGATTCTCTCCGGATCGCGATTCAAACGGGCGGACTACCTGCTGCCTGCCTATCCCGGCGCCGCACTCATGCTGGGCACCGCCGCCATGGCCTGGTATCGATCACGCACCTCGATGCTTACCCGTCGCTTCGCGCGATCGAGTTTCGCGGGCGTCGTCGGGCTCACGATGACCGCCTGGCCCGTCTACACTCACCTGCTGGAACCGATGCTCGATGCCCGGGAGGGGAAGCGATCCTTCGCGGAGGCGATCCGCCGTGAGGCTCCGGCACCGCGGCAGGTTCTGCTCTTCCGCGTCGAGTCGCACCTGCTCGCCTTCCATCTCGGCCGACCGCTTCATACGCTGGTGGAGTGGGGCGAACTCAACGATCGGCTCGCGGCGCCAGGACCGCACGAGATCGTCACTCAGCCGATCTACGCGGACGAAGTGAAGGCGATCCTGCCGCACCATCGGCTCGAAGTGATCGCGAAGCTTGAAGACTTTACGGGTGACGCTCCACCGCGGCCCTTGGTCTACCTTCGCAAAACGAACTGACATGGCGTAACTCGTCGCTGGCAACCTCATGGCGAACCCTTCGGACGATTCCCCCCGCGAAGCGATCACCTGTGTGATCCCGGTCTTCAATGTCGCTGGCGTCCTCGAGAAATCCCTCAATTCCTGGATCGAAGCCTTGCATCGGCTCCGCCGGGACTACGAGATCCTGCTCGTCAACGACGGCAGCACGGACGCCACGGCAGAGGCGGCCCACAAGTTCACAGATCGCCTGCCCCAGGTGCGGTTGCTCACGCACGATTCTCGCCGTGGCTACGGGGCCTGTCTGCGAACGGCCCTCGCCGAGGCCCGCCATCCGCTCTTCTTTTACACCTCGCTCGACGAACCTTATGCCACCGGGGATCTGAAGTCGCTCCTGGAACGGATCGAAGTGAATGACGAAATCCTGGACCAAGCTCCCGTGGTCGTGAGTGGCTGCCGTGTGGGCCAGCCGAAGCCGCGGCTCGTGCGACTTCTGGGTTCCGTCTGGCGGGCGTTCTGCCGGATCGTGCTCGGGTTGCCGGTGCCCGCATCGCCCGCCTGGCTTGGCTTCCGGGAAGCAGCGTATTCTTACATCGTCTGGGTGGTCTTCAGTGTGCCGATGATCGATCCGACCTCGGCCTTCAAGCTCTGGCGAACGGACTTCCTGCGACGCTTCCCGATCCAGTCCGACAGCGATTTCGTCCACGTGGAACTCGTGGCGAAGGCGACGTTCTTGACGCAGATTCTCGACGAGATCCCGCTCACACCGCGGTCGTCGCCGGGCCTGACACCACGACGTGCGAGTGCGGACTTCTGGCGAGTCTTACGCAACCCGGACTTCGGCCGCCCGTTGACCACGCCCGCCAGCGTATCATGAGCGAACCTCGCCGCCTTCTGTTCGTGACAGGCAAACTCGCCGAGCCGGCCCTGCGGCGGACCTTGGCGGAGCTTGCTCCACGGGCGGGTTTCGAGGCCGAGGTCGCGGTGCTGCCGATCACCGTGGCGGCGCTCATGACAGTCGACTGGATTCGCAGGCACCTCACCATGCCTGACCACATCTCTGAAATCGTGCTGCCCGGCCTCTGCAAGGGCGACCCCGGCGAACTGGCCGCCGCCACGCAACGGCCCACGCGGCTGGGCCCGAAGGATCTTCGCGACCTCCCCGAGTTCTTCGGCAAAGCGTCCGGCCTTCCCACGGGGTACGGCGATTTCGACATCGAGATCCTCGCGGAGATCAACCACGCCCCGCGTAAATCCCTCGACCAGATCCTCACGGAAGCCCGGCACTATCGCGACAGCGGTGCGGACCTCATCGATCTCGGCTGCGACCCCGGCGGACCGTGGCCCGATGTCGGCGAGGCCGTGAAAGCCCTTCGAGACCAGGGCCACCGCGTCTCGATCGATAGCTTTGACTCGCTCGAAGTAGAGGCCGCGCTCGCGAACGGAGCGGAACTTGTCCTCAGTGTGAACAGCACGAACGTCGCTGACGCTCGGCGCTGGCATGAAGCGTTTCCCCAGGTCCAAGTCGTGGCGATTCCGGACACGCCTTCGGATCTCGACAGTCTGCATCGAACGATCGATGTACTCACCTCCGCAGGGGTTCGCTTCCGCATCGATCCGATACTGGAGCCGATCGCGTTCGGCTTCGCGGCGTCGCTGGGGCGGTATCTCGAGATTCGCCGTCGTTACCCCAACGCCGAGATGCTCATGGGCATCGGCAACCTCACTGAGCTGACGGACGCGGACTCCGCGGGAATCAATGTCCTCCTCGCCGGCTTCTGCCAGGAGCTGGGCATCCGCAGTGTGCTCACCACAGAGGTGATCAACTGGGCGCGTTCCTCCGTGGCGGAGTTCGATCTGGCACGTCGGCTCGTCTACCATGCGGTGAAGGAGAAGGTGCCACCCAAGCGACTGGAGCCGGGCCTCGTGATGCTTCGTGATCCGAAGGTATACGAGGAGGGCACGGAATCGCTGGCGGAACTGGCCCGGAGAATCACGGATCGGAACTATCGCATCTTCGCAGAGCGAGGTGAGATTCACGTGCTTAATGGCCAGATATACCTGAAAGGCCGCGACCCATTCGAGGTATTCACCCATATGGTCATCGCAGACCCCAAGCTGGACGTGTCCCATGCTTTTTACCTGGGATACGAGTTTGCGAAGGCCGTCACCGCGATCACCCTGGGGAAGAATTACACCCAGGACCAGGCCTTGCGATGGGGCTTCTTGACAGTGCCCGAAGTGAGCCATCGGACCTGACCCTGGCTAACCGAGTTCGCGACGGCTCCGTATTCTAGCTGTCTCGGATCGGAGCTTTTGAACCTTCCACCCGACCTCTGAGGATCTTCACATGCGGCTACTCGTGCTACCCTTGCTGACTCTCAGCCTCACCTTGCTCTCGGCGATGGGCGAGGATAAGAAGCCGACGGACAAGAAGACCGAATCGAGGGAGGAGAAGTTCTCCGCGATCAAGGAGGCTGCCGAGAAAGAGCAGTCGGAGATGTTCAAGAAGTTCAAGGCTGCCGAGCCCGAGCAGAAGGCGAAGGTTCGCATCGAAGCACGCGAGCTTTACGTCCTCAACGCGGGGCGGGCTCTTCGCCTCGCCGAGGAGAACCCGAAGGACGAGGTCGGCCTCGAAGCGGCCATCTTCGCACTCAAGGAACTGCTGGTCTTCCGTGAAACGGGCGACGACATGACCAAGGCGGTCGGCATCATCACCGACAATCACCTTGGCAATCCCAAGGTGAAGGGCGTGCTGGCCATGATGGGTCAGGCGGGCGAGGCGGGGCAGAAGTTCCTCAAGGCCGTCTCCGAGAAAGCGACCGATAAGAACGTGAAGGGCGTCGCTCTCTACATGCTCGGTTCCGCCATCGCGGAACAGCTGGACGACGTCAGCGATGAGAAGAAGGCCGAGGCCCTGACGGCCGAGGCGATCGGCTATTACGAACGAGCCATCAAGGAAGCCGGCGATACGCCCCTGGGCAATCAGGGCACCATCGCCGACGTGGTGGGCGACGAACTCCAGGCTCTCAAGACGCTTGGCGTGGGCAAGCCGGCCCCGGAAGTTCAGGGCACGAACCTCAAGACCGGACAAAAGACCAAACTTAGCGACCTCAAGGGCAAAGTGGTACTGCTTGACATTTGGGCGACCTGGTGCGGCCCCTGCAAGGCGATGATCCCACACGAGCGCGAGATGGTGAAGCGGCTCGACGGCAAGCCATTCCAGCTTCTTAGCGTCAGTGCGGACGATGAAAAGGAAACGCTCCAGAAGTTTCTCGAAGGCACCGAGATGCCCTGGATGCACTGGTGGAACGGTGCGGAGAGCGAGGTGCTCAAGAAGTTCCGCGTGCGAGCCTTCCCGACGCTGTACCTGATCGACTCGAAGGGCGTGATCCGCAAGAAGTTCATTGGTTCCCCTTCCACCGAAGTGCTTGACAAGGCCGTGGACGAACTGGTGAAAGAAGCGGGGAAGTGAGACGACCTTCCAGGTTCGCCGCCACTCGGAATTTTCGCCGTCGAGAGCCCTGGCGATTGCCTCGGCCTCGCGGATTCGGTGTGGCGGTGACGCTTTCAATCCTTCGCGAGCGGTGGTTCCGTTAGACTGACCCTATGAACGCCGGGCCGCCGTTGATCCACGAGTTGACTCCCTGCCCGGAGCCCTGGGCTGTGGCCCGCAAGCTGGCTCATCTTCCTCACCTTCTTTTTCTCGATAGCGCCGAGAAGCACTCCGAACGCGGGCGATACTCGTATCTCGCCGCGGACCCGGTGGCGTTTCACTCGTGGTCCACCTCTCACGGAGGCGACCCCTTCGCGGGGCTCCGCTTCGATCCGATCCAACGGCCGTCAGATGTCGAGTTACCACCGTTTCTGGGCGGCGTGGCAGGCCTGCTGGGATACGGACTCAGCGGATATTACGAACGCCTTCCCGCGCCGCCCCGGGGCGAGTTTGAACTGCCCGACGTGGCCCTGGGCGTGTACGACTGGGTGATCAGTTTCGACCATATCCAACAGCGAGCTTGGTTGATCTCGACGGGTGTGTCGCCGGGGAACGCCAGCCTCGAACAAAGTGGGATCCGTGCCGGGATGCGCCTCGCCAACGTGAAGGCCTGGCTAGAAAATCCTAACCCTGGACCGGCTCTCACAACGGAGACTCGTGGCGTTTCACCGCTCTCGCTGTCGCCGCAGTTCCCGCTGGCGGGGAACGCCGGGGTCACGAGCAACTTCTCGCGGGACGAGTACATCGCGGCGGTTCGCCGGGCGGTGGAGTATGTCCACGCGGGGGATTGCTTCCAGGTCAACCTCTCGCATCGCCTGCTGGCTCCGCTGCGTGAGCATCCCCTGGGTCTTTACGCCAGGCTTCGGAAGCGAAGCCCCGCTCCGTTTGGCGCGTACTTCGATGCGGGAAGCTTCCAGGTGCTGAGTGCTTCGCCCGAGCGATTCTTGAAGGTCTCGAACGGCGAAATCGAGACGCGGCCCATCAAAGGCACCCGGCCGCGCGGCGCCACGCCTGCCGAGGACGCGGCCCTGGCGAATGAATTGCGAGACAGCCCGAAAGACCGGGCCGAGAATGTGATGATCGTTGACCTTCTTCGCAACGACCTTGGCCGGGTGTCCGAGTACGGCTCCGTGCAGGTCACGAAGCTGTGCGAGGTCGAGACTTTCCCGCAAGTCCACCATCTGGTCTCCGAAGTTCGCGGACGGCTGCGCCCAGGTTGCGGCCCTTTCGAGATCCTGCGAGCCACGTTTCCCGGAGGTTCGGTGACCGGTGCACCGAAGGTGAGGGCGATGGAGATCATCGCGGAGCTCGAACGCAACGCCCGCGGAGCCTACTGCGGCGCCCTGGGATTTCTTGGGTTCGACGGCACCTGCGATCTCAACATCCTCATTCGCACGATGACCGCGGCCCAGGGTTGGGTACAATTCCCTGTCGGCGGCGGGATCGTGGCGGACTCGGACCCGCAGCGCGAATACGAGGAAACGCTGCACAAGGCGGCGGGCATGCTGCGAGCGATCGAACGACCATGATTCTCGAAGGCCTCGTGACCACGCGATCCACGCAGGGCACGCCCCACCTGGCGCCCATGGGCCCCCGCGTGGAGGGAGCGGACTTCGCCCGATTCACCCTGCGGCCCTTCCCGACCTCCACGACCTTCCAGAATCTGCGGGCCCACGGCCAGGGCGTGCTGCACGTTACCGACGATGCCGCGCTGATCGCGCGAGCCGCGCTCGGGGCCGTCGATCCGTTCCCGGCGCTTCTGCCCGCCGAAGCGGTGGAAGGCTGGATCCTGGCGGAGTCGTGTCGGTTCTACGAGTTCGAGGTTCGCGACATCGACACGCGAAGCGAGCGAGTAAGCCTGACCGCCGAGGTGCTTCGCAGCGGCTGGCTGCGAGACTTCTGGGGCTTCAACCGTGCGAAGCACGCGGTGGTGGAGGCCGCAATTCTCGCGACACGGTTCCACCTGTTGGCTTTGGACGAAATCTCGGCGGAGTTCCAGAAGCTTCGTGTGATCGTGACGAAAACCGGCGGCGAAGCTGAAGCGTCCGCGATGGACTTCCTGGAATCACGGCTGGCCCAGGAGCGGGCGAGAAAGGGGGCGTCATGACGCGCGTCTCGGCCCCTTCACGCCTGCATTTCGGGCTCTTTCACGTTCCCCCGGGCGGAACCCCGGGCGACGAGGAAAGCGGCACGGAGGTGCGTTGCTTCGGTGGCGTGGGGTTGATGATCGAGCAGCCTGGCACTGTCGTCACCGTGCAGCGATCGGCGGGCTGGCAGGTCGAAGGCATGCTCGCGAGCCGGGCTCAACTCTTCGCTCAGCGATTCATGGCGACTCTACCGACGCAGGATCACGGGGGCTTCCAGATCCTGATTGAACGCTGCCCGCCCGAGCATGTCGGCCTGGGTGTCGGCACGCAACTGGGGCTCACCATCGCCAGGGCCCTGGCGGTCGAAGTTGGACTGTCGACGCTGACCGCCGTCGATCTGGCGAAGCGGATCGGACGTGGCGAACGCTCCGCCGTCGGCGTGCATGGCTTCGATCACGGCGGCCTCATCATTGAAGCGGGAAAGCGGCCACACGAGCCCGTCTCACCGCTTCTGCATGCGGAGACGCTACCCGCCTCCTGGCGCGTGGTCATCGCGATTCCGCCGGCGTCCTCGCGATGGCATGGCGAACGGGAACGTACCGCTTTCGAGCATGTGCCGCCGCGGGATGACATCGCACATGGGGAGCGATTAATGAGGCTCGCGCTCCAGGAACTCAAGCCGGCTGCGAACCGAGGCGACCACGCGACGTTCAGCGAGGTTCTGCACGAGTTCAATCGCCTGGCGGGCGAGCCCTTCACAGCAGCCCAGGGCGGCACGTACGCCACTCCCGAAGTCGCCTCGCTTGTGGCCTTCCTCCGAAGCCACGGAGTGCCCGGCGCCGGCCAGTCCTCGTGGGGTCCGGCCGTCTTTGGCATTGTCGAAAGCGACGTCGAAGCCAGCCTCCTGCTCTCACGCCTTCGTTCGCATCGGCCGGAAGTCCAGGCCTTCGCATCGCGTGTGAATGCGTCCGGTGCGCATCACCATTCCGTCGCACCCGTGGGCCACTGATCCTCCGGAACCCAGCCCAGCAAGCGTTCCGAGTCCGCGAGATCGTACCGCCTCGTGTGCGTGAATCGGCTCGTGGCGTAAAGGATCGAATACGTCGGTAACGACTCCGCCTCCACCGCGGCACGGAAGAAGCGACCCGCATCTCCCGGGCTGAGGAACACATCCTGCGCGAGCGGCGACGCTTCAATCTCCTTCACCTGCCCGAGATCTCGCGGGCACCAACCGAGCCGCACGACGACGACCGTGATGCCGTACTCTTTCGCGTAGACCTGGCCGATCGACTCGAGGAAGACCTTCGTGCATGCATAGAGGAATCGCGGCCGTGGCGGCGATGCCGGCGTGACGGGGAGATTCCCCTCTCCAAGATGGCCGTCAATCACCTGGCCGGTGCTGGCCAGCACGACCCGCGGCACACGGAGGGTTCGCGCTGCTTCGAGCACCCGGTAGAGCCCGACGATGTTGCTTGGCACCAGGTCGGACAGGAAGTTATCGCCGTCGTTCGGCGGCGCGCCCCTCGGGTAGCTGGCATCGTCCGGCGCCGCCGCGAGATGGAGAAGGCAACGGGCGCCCGTGGCGGCCTCGCGAAGAGCGGCGTCGTTACCCAGTTCGCTCACGAACGACCGCTCCGCGGGAAGCCCGGGCGTCGGGCGGAGATCAAAGCCGACGACCTCGTGCCCGCGAGACGACAAAGCCTTCACGGCGGCGCGACCCAGACGGCCGGCGGAACCCGTGATCAGGATTCGAGAGGCTGAGGTTGGCATGATTTCTCGGAATTGTAGCGCGGAATGTAGGAATTCTCTCAAGTGTAACAGTTGCCGGGTTCCGCGGCAGATGTCTCGCGAGAAGGACGACTGATTCGACCTGCAGGAAACGCTTGTTTCCCAGACGTTTTCTCGCAATCCATCGATCGGGTCGCCTTTTTTCCCATCTCTGGCACGGTGGCTGCATTAGAGGATCACGTCGAACCAACAACAACCAACGGAGATTGAATATGGACCGCTTCACGACCTCTTCCCGCACGACCCGCATGACCTCGGCCACCCCGGATGTGGATCGCATCCTCCGCGATGCGGCCTACGTGCTGAAACTGACGCGACGAGTGAAGACGGAGATGCTTCGCGATGTGCAAGACCGAGGCGCACGCGCCGCCTCGCGGCCGAACGACTGCCCGAACTTCGGCACCGCCGTCTGACCGACTTTGCCGCGTGTCGAAGCCTGCGACGGTGAAGGCTCCGACTCACCGGGCCTTATGGCCGCTTCATCTCGAACAGATCCGTCGTACGGCACCAGAACTCCCCTCCCAGCCGTGCGACGGTTTGCAGTCTCCGCGGGTCGACTCGGCCGTGCTCATCAAGCGTCTCGTCTCGAACATGAATCTGAACCACTTCGCCAATGACGAGATTCGCAGCAATCGGGCCCGTGCCCACCGGAACAATCTGCAGCAGCTTGCACTCGAGATGGGCCAGGGCTTCCGCGATGCGGGGCACCTTCACCTTCGCGCTCGGCTCCAGAGTCAGGCCCCCCAGTGCCACTTCGCTCTCGTCCGGCGGTATCTCTTTTGAAGTCAGATTCACCTTTTCAACCAGGTCCGCGGTGACAGTCTGGATCACGAACTCGCCGGTCGCTTCCACATTGCGAAGCGTGTCCTTCTTCGAGCCATCGCGGCGATTCGTGGGTGAGAAGACCACCACCGGCGGGTTCGCGCCGAAGGCATTGAAGAAACTGAAGGGCGCAAGGTTCACCACGCCCGTCGGCGAGAGCGTCGTGACCCAGGCAATCGGCCGCGGGGTCACGAGGCCGACGAGGAGTTGATAGACATCGACCACATTCGCGGAAGCCACTTCGAGATCCATCGGCTTACTCCATCCAACTCATCGGGTAGTTCGCATCGTCACGTGCCATCGCGGCCGGCGTAAGCAAGAGCGGGCGGAAGGTGTCGACCATCACCGCGAGTTCGTCCGTGCGTGTCATCTCCTTGCTGGCCGCGATCGTGCCGGGGTGCGGTCCATGTGGAATGCCCCGCGGATGTAACGTGAACGAGCCCTCTTCGACGCCGCGACGGCTGCCGAACTTGCCGCGAACGTAGTACAGCACTTCCTCCGAATCGACGTTCGAGTGGGCGTAAGGCACCTTGATAGCGTCCGGGTGCGTATCGAGCATTCGCGGGGCGAAGTTGCAGACCACGAAGCCCTCCGACTGGAAAACCTGGTGGATCGGCGGCGGCTGGTGCACGGTGCCGGTGATCGGTTCAAAGTCGTCTGCGTTGAAAGTGAACGGATAGACCATGCCATCCCAGCCGACGACATCAAAGGGATGGTGGGCCATCGTGTACCGGGAGAGCCTTGAGCCATCCTTCACGAGAATGGGAACATCCGTATTGGAGTCGGTGACATGAATTGCCAGTGGGCCGTGGAGATCGCGTTCGGCGAAGGGAGCCCCGAGGCGGAACTGGCCGTCGGGGTTCAGGTACCGCGGCGGGAACTGAACGCTGCCGGACGCTTCGATCACCAGCACTTCCGGCGGAGTCGGGGTCGTTTCAAATTCCAGGAGATACGTCGTGGTCTTCGGAATCACCACATAGTCATAGGGCTTGAAAGACAGCGGTCCAAAGTGTGTGTGCAAGGTGCCGCGGCCGTGGTGGATGAAGTGAATCTCGTCGGCCGAGGCATTGCGGAACAGTTCCACCTGAGGTAGCGTCGGCCGGCACTTCCACAGAGTGACGTCCGCGTTCGTGAACAGAGGCACGCGCCCCGTGACGGGATCGCCCCCGGCGGCGAGGCCAGGCTTGATGTGATGGTGGCGAAGCACCGATTGCGGCACCGCCTCGACGGCCATCGTGCCGGCAGCTTCCACCTTGCGAACCCGCGTCGGCGGGCGGAGATGGTAGACGATGCTATACGCCCGGCCGAAGCCCTGCGTGGTGAGCACTTCCTCGTAGAAGAGCCCCTCATTGCGGAACCCCGGCGAGGTGCGATGCGCCGTGTGCCTCTTCGGCGGCAGCGTTCCGAGTTGGAGATAGCGGGGCATGAATCACCTCGAAGCGGGGTGTTGAACCACGGGATTACGCAGTCTGCCGATCCCTTCGATCTCGAGTTCGACGACATCGCCAGGCTTCAGCCAGCCGTCGACCGCCTCGGGCGTGAGTTCGAGGATGCAACCAGTGCCCACGGTGCCCGAGCCGAGAACGTCGCCGGGTTGAAGCTCGGCATCTCGGCTCGCATGGGCCAGCAACTGTGGCCAAGTCCAGTGCATGCTGCCCGAGTTCCCGCGGGAGTATTCCTTGCCATTCACGCGAGCGACCATCTCCAGGTGAAGCCGACCATCGCGGTAAGCATTCTTCAGTTCACCGAAAGGGACGACCCGCGGCCCCAGCGAGGTGGCGAAATCCTTGCTTTTGCTGGGCCCGAGGCCGACGGCCATCTCCACACGCTGAAGGTCGCGGGCGCTCCAGTCATTCATGATCGTGAACCCGGCGACGCACGACATTGCCAAGTCGTCCGGCGGCAAGTCGCGTGCCTTCGAACCAATCACACAGGCAAGCTCCAGTTCGTAGTCCAGTGCCATGCTTCCCTGCGGCGCCCACACGGGGTCGCCATCGCCTATCACCGCGGTGGGGTTCGAGAAGTAAAAGACTGGCACCTCGTACCATTGCGGTAGCATGGCAAGCCCGCGATGCGACCGGCAGGTCTTGACGTGCTGCTCGAACGCATAGAAATCGCGAATCGAGGCAACGGGGACTGGTGCTGGCATGGCGACTCGATCATTCAAAGAAAAGGTCAGCGACTCCACAGCGAAACCCCTGGAGTACAGGGTCGCCAAGCGACTCCTGATAACGACTGAACATCACGGGCTCGACGTCAGGCTGATAAACCTTGACAGTTTGATCAAACGGATCCACGATCCACACCATGGAGGTGCCATGTTGCAGATAAGAACCAATCTTCTCGTGGACATCTTCGGGGACATCGCTCGCCGAGAAAACTTCGACTGCGAGCAAGGGAGCGCCTTCAATGAATCGGGTGTTCGGAGTCAATCCCATGACTTGATCCGCACGGGCGACCGCGACATCAACAGCACCGTTCGTGTCCGGATTGCGACGGAGTCGGAAATCAATGTCCGTCGAGAGAACCTCATTCCATGGCCGCGGCTGAGAGCGGCACCAGTTGCAAAGAGTCGTGGGCTGGCTCGCGACCGCTTTGCAATGGGCTGGGCTGCGCAAACTCACGGGGCGCTCCCGAAGTTCACCATCAATAAGCCAGCGTTCGAGGGTATCCTCCTCCGGCAGCGACCAGAGGTCTGCACTGGTTATCGGCAACAGGACAACGATCATCTGGCACTCTCTCAAACCACTGGGCTCTGTTCAACAGGGATCCCGTGATCGCCGTGTCATCGCTGAGCTCGCCTCGCCACCTTCGGAAGCACTTCAGTTTACCTCACCTGTGAGTCACGCTCTACCCCTTCGTCAGATCCTTCACCTGCACCTTGCGGAACTCGATTGTGCTGCCGTGGTTCTGGAGGGAAATGTAGCCCTTCAGCGGCTTGTCCTTCGGGGCAGCCACGCCTTTGGGCTTGCCCTTGTCGAGATCGGGGATTTCACGCTGGTCCGCATCGAGGATCTCGTGGCCGTTGACGGCGATGCGAATCTTCGGGCCAACGCAGGTGATCTCGATCGCGTTCCACTCCGGGGCCGCCTTCACCGGGTTCGCGGTCGGGGCCTTGTAGCGATACAGCGAACCGGTGCCGTGTGCGTTCGGTTCCTTGCCGGCGTCGTCGAGGAGCTGCACCTCGTACGAGTAGTACGAAGGCCTTGTTTCCGCGGCCTTCTTCACGTCGTAGATCGCCGTGCGGATCCCGATGCCGCTGTTGCCGACCTTCGGCTTCGCCACATTCGCGGGCGGCGCGGCGAAGCGGTACTCGACTCGCAGCGTGAAGTCCGAGAACTGTTGGCGATCGAAGCGAAGGAACCCGCCGCCGCTGCCGGCGCACCGGATGTGGCCTTCCTTCACGCTCCACACGGGGACGCCGGCCTTGTCCATTTCCGTGCCTTCGATGACCCAGCCTTCGAGACCTTTCCCGTCGAACAGGTCTTGAAAGCTGGTCTCCGCGAAGGCCGGGGAAACCAGTGCGAGAATGAGGCTCAGAGATGTCATGGCGGGCTCCGGAGAGGAATGAGGAAGGCTACTGTTACGCAGATACGAACACCGGTCGCTTTCGATAAGATCGCGGCTCGACTCGATCTCAGGTCCACTCACGATTCACGCATCGTCCTGGCCGCTTGCGGCTACGCGCCGAGGCGATATGACACCTATCACGGCGCCCGCCGATGCTCCGCCGCCGATGCTCATCCTCTCCCGGGTCGAAGTATGAACCCTGTCCTCTGGACTCCCTCGGAATCCGAGATCCTTGCGAGCCGACTCCACCAGTTCCAGCAGTTCGTGCGCGAACGCTTCGGCGGTCCGGAGAGCGAGGACTACGAATCTCTGCACCGCTGGAGCCTCGACCATCGCGGCTCGTTCTGGAGTGCGGTGTGGGAGTTTGGGGATGTTCTCGGAACGCCAGGAACACGGGGCGACGACGCTTACGTGCCCGGCCCGCACATGACGGACGCGAGATGGTTCCCTGGCGGTGCTCTCAACTTTGCGGAGAATCTTCTACGGCCCGCCGAGTGTGGAGCGACGGCCTTCGGAAACTCGCTGGCGATCGTCTCGCTCACGGAACTGGGCCACGAGACGAACCTCACACGCAACGAACTTCTCGCCCAGGCGACCGCGTTCGCACGCTTCTTCCAACGACAGGGCCTCCGCGCCGGGGATCGCGTCGCCGCCGTGGTGCCGAACACTCCCGAAGCGATCATCGCCTTCCTCGGCACTGTCGCGATCGGGGCCATCTGGTCGTCGTGCTCCCCGGATTTCGGAGAGGATGCGATCCGCGATCGCTTCCGCCAGATCGAACCGTCCGTGATCCTGACGACAGCGACCGCGTCCTACAACGGCAAGACGTCGAACCTCCTCGCGAAGGTGCAATCGGTGCTGCCTCAGCTGCCCAGCGTCCGCATCTGCCTCGTGGCTGGCGACGCTCCCACCGGCTGGATCTCCTTCGCGGAGGCGATCGCGAATCCTCCCGCCTCCTTCGATTTCAAGGCGTTCCCATTCGACCACCCCCTGGCGATTCTTTATTCCTCCGGCACCACCGGCGCCCCCAAGTGTATCGTGCACGGCTCCGGTGGCACGCTGCTCCAGCACATCAAGGAGCATCAGCTTCAGACGGACGTCCACGCCGGCGATCGCGTGTTTTACTTCACCACCACCGGCTGGATGATGTGGAACTGGCTGGTGACCGCCCTCGCGTCGAGGGCCACCATCGTGCTCTTCGACGGCTCACCCTTCCACCCCTTGCCGGACGTGCTCTGGAGCCTGGCAGCCCGCGTCGGCATCACCCAGTTCGGCGCCGGGGCGAAATACTACGCGCATCTCGACAAGCTTGGCGTGAAGCCGCGAGAGTCGCATGATCTCGATTCGCTTCGCTGCGTACTCTCGACCGGATCGCCGCTGCTTCCGGAAAGCTTCGATTTCATCTACCGCGACGTGAAGTCGAACGTCGACCTGGCCTCGATTTCCGGCGGCACGGACATCGTGTCCTGCTTCGTCCTGGGCTGCTCGATTCGGCCCGTCCACCGCGGCGAGATCCAGGCGAAGGGCCTCGGCCTGGACGTCCGCATCTTCGACGCCGATGGCCGTGCCGTGGTCGGCGAGGCGGGCGAACTCGTCTGCGCGTCGCCATTCCCATCGATGCCGGTGAGCTTCTGGAACGACCCTGGCAAGGCGAAGTATCTTGCCTCGTACTTTGAGGTGTTCCCCAACATCTGGTGCCACGGCGACTGGGCCGAGGAAACGCCCCACGGCGGCTTCATCATCTACGGCCGATCGGACACGACCCTGAAGCCCGGCGGCGTTCGCATCGGCACCGCGGAGATTTACCAGCAGGTCGAGTCTTTCCCGACGATCCTGGAATCACTCGCCACGGCGCTCCGCCAGGACGGCGACGAACGCATCGTCCTCTTCGTCCGCATGAAGCCCGGCCACACGCTCGACGCCAGCCTGATCGCCGACCTGAAACTGCGGTTGCGGAGCCACTGCTCACCGCGGCATGTGCCAGCGTTCCTGATCGAGGCGCCGGACTTCCCCCGCACCATCAGCGGCAAACTCTCCGAGGTCGCCGTGCGTAACGTCATCAACAGCCTGCCTCTGAAGAATACGGCGGCACTGGCGAATCCGGATTCGTTGGAGTTCTTCCGGAATCTCGCCCTCAAATGACTCTCCAAGTGCACAACTGACCTCGCTTCGGCCGATGACGAGCTATAATGAAGCGTCCACCCGGAATTCCTGGGTGAGGCAACTCGTCTCTCGGCGTTCCGCCGACTGCTCGGAGGCTCCGGGCCATGGCCACGACCTCGGACACCCGCGACAGCCTTGTGGAGTACGGCGCCCGCATCGACCCGCAATCGATGCTGACGCCGCCCGAAACCACCGAACTCGAACTCGAGCCTGGCCATCCGGGTCAGCACGACCTGGGCTACATTGCCCGCCGTCGTGATCTTTTTCACCTTTGTCGGCTGCATCGCCTGGAGAATCTCGGCCCGCCGGTCATCGACTACACCGACGAAGAATGCCGTATCTGGCGCGAGGTAAGTCCTAAACTCCACGCCCTTCATGAACGACACGCCAGCGAGATTTACCTTCGGGGCAAGCACGACCTCGCAATCACCGAGAACGAAATCCCCCAGCTTCGCCTCATCAGTGACCGCCTGGATCGCGAAACGAAGATGCACCTCGTCCCCGCGGAAGGGGCCCTGCCCTACCGCACCTTTTACTCGTACATCGCCGGCCGCGGCTTCCCCGTCACGCAGTTCCTTCGGCATGGCTCGCATCCCGAGTTCACGCCGGAACCGGACATGATCCACGACTGCCTGGGTCACGTACCGCCCCTGATGAACCAGGACTACGCGGAACTGCTGACGCTCATCGGCCGGGCCGCGACCGCGACGCCTCACGGCGAACAGGTCCTGGCCCTCAAGCGATTTAGCTGGTTCTCGATCGAATTCGGCCTCATCGAGGAGAAGGGCGACACGAAGGTCTTCGGAGCGGGGATCCTGTCATCCACTGGCGAAATCCCGTATTCCCTATTCTCGAAGGATGTGACGCGACGGCCCTTCGTGACCGACGAAGTGATCGCCACCGATTACGACCCCTCGCGAATGCAGGATCGGCTCTTCGTGGCCCCATCGCTGCCGTTCCTGCGACGTGAACTCGAAATGCTCGTCGAGCGATTCCACATTCCGGTGCATTGACATGATCGACTTCCCCATCCGCAAGATCGACCATGTTCGCTTCTTCGTCGGCAACGCTCGCCAGTCGGCGTACTTCTACCGCAACGCCTATGGCTTCGACGTCGTCGCCTATGCGGGCCTGGAAACGAAGCATCGCCACGAGGCGGGGTACGTGCTTCGCCAGGGGACCATCACCTTCGTGCTGAACTCGCCGCTGCGTGCGAACCACCCCGAGGTGCAGCGCCTCGTGCTCCACGGCGATGGCGTCTCGGATATCGCCCTGGATGTGCCAGATGTTCGCGAGGCGTACAACCTCGCCGTCGAACGCGGTGCCGTCGGCGTGCGCGGCCCCGCGAAGGCCGAGGACGAGTTCGGCATCGTCGAAACCGCCACCATCCGGGCCTACGGCGACACCACACACACCTTCATCAATCGCGATCACTACAAGGGCGTCTTCTCGCCGGGCTACCATCCGATCGATCCTTCGCGATACAGCCCCGCGACGTACAAGCACACGGGCCTCAAGGCGATCGACCACATCGTCGGCAATGTGGAAGAAGGCCGGATGAACGAGTGGGTCGACTTCTACCGCAACGTCCTCGGCTTCAGCCAACTTGTCTCCTTCGACGACAAGGACATCAGCACCGAGTACTCCGCGCTCATGTCCAAGGTGGTGCAGGGCGGCAACGGCCGGGTGAAGTTCCCCCTCAACGAACCTGCCAAGGGTCGGCGACGCAGCCAGATCGAGGAGTACATCGATTTCTATGGCGGCGCCGGCGTCCAGCACATCGCCCTTGCCACCGGGGACATCATCACCACCGTGAAGGCCCTGCGGGACAACGACGTGTCGTTCCTGCGCGTGCCACGAACTTACTACGACAATCTCGCCGCCCGTGTCGGCCCGATCGCCGAGGATCTTGAAGTCCTGGCGGACCTGGGCATCCTCGTTGATCGCGACGACGAAGGGTACATGCTCCAGATCTTTACGAAGCCCGTGCAGGATCGCCCGACGCTCTTCTTCGAGATCATCCAGCGGCACGGCTCGCGAAGCTTCGGCAAGGGCAACTTCAAGGCGCTCTTTGAGGCGATCGAGCGTGAGCAGGAGATTCGCGGTACGCTATAGAGATCGATTCGGAGACTTTTCAAGTTGACTGAAGTCCCTCCCTCCCTGGATTCCGTATGCACGCCGTACGCCCTGCTCTTCTCCTGGTCCTGTTCTCCACGGCGATCCTGCTCGCGGTGCCGCCGGCGGTGACGGAGCCGACCCTGCCAGAAGGCACGGACGCGGCTCTCAAGGTCATCGCCGGGCTTAAACCCCCCGCGGGGATGAAGGTGGAACTCTTCGCCGCGGAGCCGAAGCTCGCGAGCCCCGTGGCGATCGCACTCGATGAGAAGGGGCGTGTCTTTGTCGCGGAGGAGCAGCGCTTCAACCGCGGCACCGAGGAGAATCGTTCCAGTTCCTGGCTGCTGGAAGATGACCTCCAGGTTCGCACGCTGGACGATCGCCTGGCGATGTTCAAGAAGTGGGCCCACAAGTACGACGGCGGCATGGAGCACTTCACACGCCACTCGGACAAGATCCGCCTCCTCGAAGACACCGACGGCGACGGCAAGGCGGATCGTAGCACGATCTTCGCGGATGGCTTCAACGCTCCGCTCGACGGCCTTGCTGCCGGGGTGCTGGCCAAGGATGGCGAGGTTTACTTCACCTGCATTCCGAACCTGTGGAAACTTCGCGACACCAACAACGATGGCATCGCCGACGAACGCACTCCTCTCCTGACGGGCTTCGGTGTCAACTGCGCCTTCCTCGGCCACGATCTCCACGGCCTCATCTTCGGGCCGGACGGCAAGCTTTACTTCAGCGTGGGCGACCGCGGTTACGATGTGACCTCCAAGGAAGGCAAGCGCTTCCAGCAACCGCACCGCGGAGCCGTCTTCCGCTGCGATGCGGACGGCCGCAACCTCGAAGTGGTGATGAAGGGCCTTCGCAATCCGCAGGAACTCGCCTTCGATCAGTTCGGCAACCTCTTCGCGGACGACAACAACTGCGACAAGGGGGACCACGCCCGCCTCGTTTACGTACTCGAGGACGGCGACGCCGGCTGGAACATGGCGTACCAGACGATCCCGGAGCCTTACCTCGTGGGCCCGTGGTTCGCGGAACGGCTCTGGCACCTGCCGCACGCGGGGCAGCCGGCGTACGTGCTGCCGCCTGTCGGCAAGATCGGCACCGGGCCCAGCGGCTTCCTCTTCACCAGCGGCACCAGCCTCGCCGATCGTTACGCCAACAGCTTCCTCATGTGCAACTACTCCGGCGTGGGCGGCCTCGAATCCTTCAAGGTGAAGACCAAGGGCGCCGGCTTCGAGATCGACGACTACCACACCTTCATGGGCCACAACAGCATCACCGATGCCGAGTTTGGCTACGACGGCAAGCTCTACGTCAGCGACTTCGTCGGCCTCGACTGGAGCGGCGCCAGCAAGGGCGGCCGGATCTACAGCGTGTACGACCCGGAGAAGGTGAAGTCGTCCCTCGTGGTGGAGACGAAGAAGCTTTTCTCGGAAGGGTTCAAACAGAGGCCCCTCGCGGAACTTGAAACGCTGCTCGGCCATCCCGATCAGCGCGTGAGGCTGCGGGCCCAGTTCGCGATGGTGGACCGGGCCAGGGCGGGCCGATCCTCGAAGGATGCCCTCTCGACCCTCACGCAGACGGCCGCGAAATCGGGCCACTTGCTCGCCCGTCTGCATGCCATCTGGGGCCTCGGCCAGTTGGCGGCGACGGACTCCGCCGCTGTGGCTTCGCTTACCGATCGGCTCGCGGATCCGGACGCCGAGGTGCGAGCGCAGGCCGTGCGCTGCCTGGGCTCGGTTCGAGCGGCCGATCCGGCGAAGGTGGCCGCATTGCTCACGGATGCCAGCCCGCGTGTCCAGTCCTTCGCGGCCCAGTCGGTCGGCAAGCTCGGGATCACGTCGGCGATCCCCGCACTTTGTTCGATGCTGGCTTTAAACAAGGATGAGGACCCGTACCTTCGCCACACCTGCGTTGCGGCCCTCGCGCGGATCGGCGATGCCGAGGCTGTTGCCGCCCGGGCCAGTGATGCGAACCCCGCGGTGAGGCTGGCGGTCGTGCTCGTGCAGCGGCGGCTAGGCGACGCCAGAGTGGTGCAGTTTCTGAAGGATGCTGATCCCTTCATCCGCACCGAGGCGGCGCGAGCGATCCACGATCTCCCCATGGAATCGCTTTATCCTGAACTGGCGAAGTTGCTGCCGCAGGTGGGTTCGCTTGCGTCGACGGACCTCGATCCGCTTGCTCGCCGCTGCATCAACGCCTGCTTCCGGCTGGGCCGCAAGGAGGACGTGGCTGCGGTCTTCGCGGCGGCGAGTGACAGTCGATTGTCACTCGCGGCGCGACGGGAAGCGATCATGGCGCTTCGCGGCTGGGCCGATCCGTCGCCCCGAGATCGCGTCACCGGGTACTGGCGGCCGCTGCCGAAACGGGAGGTCGCCGTGGTGAGAGAGGTGGTCGATTCGGGCTTCGAAACGCTGCTGGCAAAGACCACGGGATCACTCCAGACGGCGGCGATCGGTTTGATCGAACCGCTCAAGCTCAGCGTGAACGAGGCCACTTTCGCTGGCTGGGTCGGTGACGCCCGGCGAGAGACGCCTTCGCGCGTCGCCGCTCTGCGTGTGCTGGCGAGTCGAAAGAGCAAGGAACTTCCGACGGTCGTTGCTCGCGCGATCGAGGATGCGTCGCCGCTTCTACGAGCGGAGGCCAGGGATGTTCTCGCGAGCGCGGACGCTGTGAAAGCGACAGCCCTTTGGCTCAAGGTGCTCGCGGATTCAGAGAGCCCCTTTGTCGAACGGCAACGCGCCGTGGTGGGCCTTGGCAAGGCGAAGACCGACGATGCCAGCAAGACGCTGGATTCGCTGGCGGAACAACTCGCGAAGGGTGGCATCGCTCCCGAATTGCAACTGGATGTGCTGACAGCGATCCGCTTCGCGAGCAACCCCGCTCGAACTCAGCATCGCAAGGATTTCGAGGCATTCCTCACGAAGCAGCCTCGGAAGCACTTTACCGTGAGCCTTCAGGGCGGCGATGCCGAGCGTGGGCGTGAGATCTTCTTCAACCACACGACGGCTCAGTGCATTCGCTGCCACAAGGTTGGCGACGCGGGCGGGGCTGCGGGGCCGGACCTCACCGATGTGGTGAAGCGGAACCCGACGCTGACCCGCGAGCACCTGCTCGAGTCGATGCTTGATCCCGGTGCGAAGATTGCTCCGGGCTTCGGCAACGTATCGCTTTCGCTGGCCGACGGCCGCCAGGTCGCTGGCGTGCTGGTGGCCGAGGACGCGAAGACGGTGACAGTGCAGATCCCCGAGGGCCGCAAGGTGGCGGTGGCCGTCCAGGACATCGAACGCCGTTCGTCCGCCGCCTCGCCGATGCCGTCAATCGAGCGAACGCTCACACCGGCGGAGGTCAGGGATTTGGTCGCGTTCCTGATGGAGAAGCGATAAGGCAGGCCGGGTCGAGCGCGAACGTGGCAGGTTTGGCCTGGCTCCCCCGGCGAAATTGGGCTTGCCGAGAGGGAATCCGTTGATCAATAATCCGGTTTCTCTCCCGTGAACAAGGAGGTTCAGGGCATGAATGCTTTTGCGACTCGTCGTGCGTCCGTTTCCGAACCCATCGGCCCCACCATCGATTCTGCGCAGGCTCTCTGGGCCATCCGCGAACTCGAAACTCTCGTTGATCAGCTGGGCGCGGATTCCCCCGTTGCGATGGTGTTTCGCCATGCACGGCAGGAACTCGTCAGCTTGATGAATGCTGAGGAGCCGAGCATCGTCCTCGGTCCGTTTCGCGTCGCCGCGTGAGGCTTGGCGGATTGGTTATCTTGGGTGCTTGTGAGTGAAGTCGTCCCTCGAGTTGCCGAGGCTCGGTGCGCGAGTCACGGCTCACTCTGGCAGGAACTCCTTTCCTCGTGGCGGGCTCTCGTAAACTAGAAGCGGCCCTGTTGACGTGTCGTCTACCGGACTGGCAGGGTCCTCACCACGAAAGTTAGCCTCCAGGAGTTCACGAGATGCCCAAGCTCACAGTTGAAGGTGTCGGAGAGTTTGAAGTGCCGGCCGGCAAGCGGTTGGTACTAGCGTTGACGGATGAAGCGAAGGTCGATCAGCTTCACGCTTGTGGCGGCAATGCCCGTTGCACCACCTGCCGCGTCGAGTTCGTGGCGGGTGAACCGGCGACGATGACGCAAGCGGAGAAGGCCGTTCTCGCGGCCCGCAGCGTCACGGGGGTTCGCCTGAGTTGTCAGATGAACTGCGACGCGGACATGACGGTGAAGTGCATCAGCCACCTGGCCGGCAGCGGCCGCGCCGATGCGGGCAAGCGGCCGACGGATGCGATCACGCCGCCGCCGGTGTGGGAGACGAAGTAACAGGATCTGTGGTGAATGGCTTCCCGCCATTTATCCGCCAGGCTCATGGATGCGGCCTCGCCAGTACAAATCTGCGCCGAGGCTGGTCCATGCCCCATTCTCGAAAGTCATCGCTTCCGCCATCGTCGCGACCCCGGTGCCGTGGATCGGGGATCGTGCCGCTTCACCGCCTATCAGCTTGGGCGCGATGAAGACATGAGCTTCGTCCCCAGCCCGTTCGTCGAGGAAGCTACCGAGCAAGCCGGCACCGCCTTCGACCAGGATGTTTGTCATCCGGCGTCGGCCCAGTTCGTTCAGAATTTCCCCGACTGGCAATTGATCGCCATGGAGGGCGCACATTTGAATCTCGGCGCCGTCCTTCGCCCAGGCAGCTAGTCGATCTGCACCCGCGGGAGACGTGAAGATCAACACCGGCACCTGGCGTGCGGTTCCTCGAAGCTGGCAAACGTCCGGAAGATTCCCGCTCGCGGTCACGATCACTCGCGTGGCGGTGCGCGGGCCTGGCGGGCGGGCCGTGAGCAGCGGATCGTCGAGCGCCACAGTGCCCCGGCCCACGAGGATCGCATCCATGCGGCCACGGATCTCGTGCACGAGGCGCCGCGACTCCTCGCCGCTGATCCACTTGGAATCGCTGGCCCGCGTGGCGATGCGACCATCCAGGGTCATCGCCCACTTCAGATGGACCCAGGGCTGGCCGGTGCGAACCAGCTTGAGATAAGGGGCGTTAAGTCGAAGTGCTTCGTGCTCGCAAAGGCCGACGTCGACATTGATGCCCGCTTGGCGAAGCTGGGCTATTCCACCGCCGGCGACTTTCGCGAAGGGATCGGCCATCGCGGCGACGACGTGCTTCACGCCAGCGGCCAGCACCGCGTCGGTGCAGGGCGGCGTCTTGCCGTGATGGCAGCATGGCTCGAGCGTGACGACCAGCGTGCCGCCGCGGGCGAGATGACCCGAATCCGCGAAGGCGTTCACTTCCGCGTGGGCCTCACCGAACTTGCGGTGCCAGCCTTCGCCCACCTTGTTTCCCTGAGCGTCGAGCACCACGGCGCCGACCATCGGGTTCGGCTCCACGAAGCCCCGGCCTCGCTCGGCTAGCTCGAGGGCGTGGTGCATCCAGGCTTCAAGGATCGCTGCGTTCGGCTTCACACCGGTCCCGATTTGAGACACTCGCACCGGGCGATCAGCCCGGTGCATGCGAACATTCCGGGTCGAGCCTCCTGGCCGTTCGCTAGGAACTCGCAGGCGCTTCCATCAGATACTTGTCGCACTCCGCGGCTGCGGCGCGGCCCTCATTGATGGCCCAGACAACGAGACTCTGGCCGCGACGCATGTCGCCCGCCGCGAAGACGCCCTTCACGTTTGTGCCGAACTTCCCGGGCTCGGTTTTCGCGTTGGTTCGGCCATCCTTCTCCACCCCGAGTTGGTCGAGGATCTGATTCTCGGGGCCGCTGAATCCCATCGCCAGCAGGACAAGCTGGGCCGGAAACACTTTCTCGGAACCAGGGACATTCCGCGGCACAGTCCGGCCGTTGTCCTTGACCCACTCGACTCGGATCGTGTGAATCTCCTGGAGTTGACCCGCGGCGTCGCCGACGAACTTCGTGGTCTGGATGCAATACTGCCTCGGATCGTCGCCAAAGAGAGCCTTGGCTTCTTCCTGGCCGTAGTCGAGTCGATAGATTTTCGGCCACTGGGGCCAGGGGTTGTCGGCGGCGCGGTCCAGCGGCGGTCTGGGGACGATTTCGAGTTGCAGAACGCTGCGGCAGCCGTGCCGGAGCGACGTGCCGACGCAGTCCGTGCCCGTGTCGCCGCCGCCGATGACGATGACGTCCTTATCCTTCGCCGAGATGTAATGACCGTCCGCGTGCTGGCTGTCGAGCAGGCTCTTGGTGTTCCCGTGGAGAAACTCCATTGCGAAATGGAGACCCTTGAGGCTTCGGCCTTCCGTCTTCGCGAAGAAGTCGTTCGGCTTGGTCGCCCCGCCGCACAGGACCACGGCGTCAAAGTCGGAAGTCGGAAGTCGGAAGTCGGAAGTCGGAACGACCGAGAAGCGAGCTTGTTCTGCCTTCGGGATTCCGGGCTCCGCATTCCGAATCGTCACCGACTTGCCCACCTCGCACTTCGTGACGAAGACGACGCCTTCGGCCGCGAGCAGGTCGACGCGGCGCTGGACGTAATTCTTGTCGAGCTTCATGTTCGGAATGCCGTACATGAGCAAGCCGCCGATGCGGTCGGCGCGTTCAAGGACGGTAACCCGGTGCCCCGCCTTGTTCAACTCGGCTGCGCAAGCCAGGCCCGCCGGACCGGAGCCGACCACCGCGACCTTCTTGCCCGTTCGCACCGCGGGGGGTTCCGGCTTCACCCAGCCTTCCTCGAAACCACGGTCGATGATGGCGCATTCGATGCTCTTGATGGTGACGGCCGGCTCGCTGATACCCAGCACGCACGAACCTTCGCACGGAGCGGGGCAGACCCGGCCCGTGAACTCGGGGAAGTTGTTGGTCTTGTGCAGACGGTCGAGGGCTTCCCGCCACTGGCCGCGATAGACAAGATCGTTCCACTCCGGAATCAAGTTGTTGACGGGGCATCCCGCGGCCATGCCCTCGATGAGGGCTCCCGTGTGGCAGAACGGCACGCCGCAATCCATGCAGCGGGCTCCTTGCTGCCGCAGTTGTTTCTCGTCAGAGTGGCCGTGGAATTCGTTCCAGGTGTGGCGGCGCTCGATCGGAGAATCCGCCATCGGCAGTTCGCGCGAGAACTCCAGGAAACCTGTCGCCTTACCCATGTCACTTACCTCCCACGCGAGCCAGGTCGTGAGCATTCTCCTCGAATGCCGCCATGATCGCTTCGTCCTCCGAGAACCCTTCGAGCTTGAAACGCTTCTGCGTCTGAAGCACCCTGCGGTAGTCGTTGGGGTACACCTTCACGAACCGCGGGCGATGCTCTTCCCAGTTGCGCAGCATGCGCAACGGCCGATCGCTGCCGGTGTTCTCATGGAACTTCTGGAGCAGCGTTTTCACCTCGGCCACGTCCTCCTCATCCTCGAGTGGATAAAGCTGGACCATCTCCTTGTTGCAGTTTCGGGGGAAGGTGCCGTCCTCGTCGTAGATGTAAGCAATCCCTCCCGACATCCCGGCCGCGAAGTTCTTCCCCGTCGGCCCCAGCACCACGACGCGGCCGCCCGTCATGTATTCGCAGCCGTGATCGCCCACCGAGAGGACCACGGCGTTGACGCCACTGTTGCGGACGCAGAATCGCTCGCCCGCCATGCCGCGGATGTACGCCTCGCCGGCCGTTGCGCCGTAAAGCGCCACGTTGCCAATGATGACATTGTCCATCGCCCGGAAGGTCGAGGCTTCCGGCGGGAAGATGATGATCTTGCCTCCTGAGAGCCCCTTGCCGACATAGTCATTCGCGTCGCCTTCTAGGGCGAGCGTGATGCCTCGCGGCACGAAGGCCCCGAAGCTCTGCCCCGCGGAGCCCAGAAATTTCAGGCGGATCGTGTCGTCCGGCAGGCCTTCCCGTGCGTAGCGACGAGTCAGTTCGCTGCCAAGCATCGTGCCGACGACGCGATTCACGTTGCGGATGGGCAAGGTCGCCGAGACCGGGGTGCCGTTATCGAGGGCCGGCTTGCACAGTGGAATGAGCGTGGTGCGATCCAGCGCCTGATCGAGGCCGTGATCCTGCTTCTGCGTGCAGTACCAGCCGACGCTGCTCGCGACCTTGGGCTGATAAAAGATCGAGGAGAAATCGAGGCCGCGGATCTTGTAATGGTCCACCGCCTGATTCTTCTCCAACCGTTCACTGTGGCCCACCATCTCCACTAACGTGCGAAAGCCCAGTTGGGCCATCAACTCACGCACCTCCATGGCGATGAAGCGCATGAAGTTGACGACGTGATCCGGATCGCCCGTGAACTTTTTGCGGAGCTTCGGATCCTGCGTGGCGACCCCCACGGGGCAGGTGTTCAAGTGGCAGACTCGCATCATCACACAGCCCACGGCCACCAGCGGCGCCGTCGCGAAACCGAACTCCTCGGCTCCCAGCAGCGCTCCGATCACCACATCGCGACCTGTCTTCAACTGGCCATCGACTTCGACGACAATCCGGGAGCGAAGATCATTCAGCAGAAGCGTCTGTTGCGTTTCGGCCAGGCCCAGTTCCCAGGGCGCCCCCGCGTGCTTGATGCTGGTGAGCGGCGAAGCCCCCGTGCCGCCATCGTGGCCGCTGATCAGCACCACGTCGGCATGAGCCTTGGCGACGCCCGCGGCAATCGTGCCAACGCCGACCTCGGCCACTAGCTTCACGCTGATCCGGGCCTCGGGGTTGCTGTTCTTCAGGTCGTGGATCAGTTCCGCGAGATCCTCGATACTGTAAATATCGTGGTGCGGCGGCGGCGAGATCAGGCCGACGCCCGGCGTGGAGTGCCGCACCTTCGCGATCCAGGGATAAACCTTGCTGCCGGGAAGTTGGCCCCCCTCGCCAGGTTTCGCCCCCTGCGCCATCTTGATCTGTAATTCCTTGGCGTTGACGAGATAGTTGCTGGTGACGCCGAACCGCCCCGAAGCGACCTGCTTGATGGCGCTATTCTTGGAATCGCCGCGATCGTTCGACCAGAGATAGCGATCGGGGTCTTCGCCGCCTTCGCCGGTGTTGCTCTTGCCGCCGATGCGGTTCATGGCGATTGCCAGGGTCTCGTGCGCTTCCTGGCTGATCGAGCCGTACGACATCGCCCCCGACTTGAAACGCTTCATGATCGACTCGACCGACTCGACTTCTTCGAGGGGGATCGGCTTCTCCGCCAATTTGAACTCGAACAGGCCACGCAGCGTGCAGAGACGCTTGGCCTGATTGTCGACGAGAGTGCTGTACTCCTTGAAGGCCTTATAGCTGTTGGATCGGCAGGCGTACTGGAGCTTGTGAATCGACTCCGGATTGAAAAGGTGGAACTCACCCTCACGGCGATACTGATACTGTCCACCGGCCTCGAGCGTGTGGCCGTTAAGCGATCGATCCGGGAAGGCGCGTCGATGCCGTGTGACGGCCTCCTCGGCAATCACGTCCATGCCGACGCCGGACACCCGTGACGCCGTCCAGGTGAAGTATTTGTCGATGACATCCTTGTTGAGGCCGACGGCTTCGAAGATCTGGGCGCCGCAGTAACTCTGGGCCGTGGAGATGCCCATCTTGGACATCACCTTCATGACGCCCTTGCCGACCGACTTGACGTAGTTCTTGATCGCCTTCTCATGGTTGGTTCCTGGCAGCGATCCTTCGCGGATCATGTCGTCGATCGTCTCGAAGGCGAGGTAAGGGTTGATCACCCCGGCCCCGTAGCCGATCAGCAGGGAGAAATGATGCACCTCGCGCGGCTCGCCGCTCTCGAGCACCAGGCCGACCTTCGCGCGAGTTCCCTCGCGGATCAGATGATGATGCACCCCCGCGACCGCCAGCAGAGACGGGATCGGAGCGTGCTCAACATCGACGCCACGATCCGAGAGAATCAGGATGTCGTACCCCTCGCGAATGGCGGCACTGACATCGCGGAACAACCCGCCCATGGCGAGTTCGAGGCCGATCACTCCCTGCTTCACCGGGAAGAGAATCGGCAGCGTGATCGCCTTGTACCCGTGCGGGGATTGACCATCGAGCCGTCGAAGGCGCTCGAGTTCCTCGTTCTTCATGATCGGCGAGGACAGTTTGATCTGCCGGGCGGACTTCGGCGTCGGGTCCAGCAAGTTGTGCTCGGGGCCGAACGTGGTCTCCATCGACATGATCACTTCTTCGCGAATGCAGTCCACCGGCGGATTGGTGACCTGTGCGAAGAGTTGCTTGAAGTAGTTGTAAAGCAACTGCGGCCGATCGGAGAGCACGGCCAGGGCGGCGTCGTTGCCCATGGAGCCGATCGCTTCGTTGCCATCCAGGGCCATCGGCGTCAGCAGGATTTTCAGGTCCTCGCTGGTGTAGCCGAACGCCTGCTGCTTCCGCAGAAGCGAACTGGCATCGTGCGGTTGGCCCGGCCAGCCGAACTGAAACCGTGGAGACGCGGCTCCGTTCGAGGCGCTCGCTGCCGACATGCCGGAAGGCAATTCCTCGAGCGAGACGATATTGGCCTTCAGCCAGTCGGCGTACGGGTGCTCGGTCGCGATTTTGTGCTTCAGTTCGTGGTCCGCGATGATGCGGCCCTGTTCCAGGTCGATGAGGAACATGCGGCCCGGCTGGAGGCGGCCCTTGAGCAGCACGTTCTCCGGAGCAATATCGAGGACGCCGACCTCGGAGCCCATGATCACCAGATCGTCCTTGGTGACGTAATATCGCGAAGGACGCAGGCCGTTGCGATCGAGGACGGCGCCAATCTGCCGGCCATCAGTGAAGGCGATGGACGCCGGGCCGTCCCACGGCTCCATGAGGCAGGAGTGGTACTCGTAAAACGCCCGCTTCTCCGGGCTCATGCTCGTGTCGCCGCTCCAGGGTTCGGGGATCATCATCATCACGGCGTGAGGCAGCGAGCGGCCGGACAGCACGAGCAATTCCAGAGCGTTATCGAACATCGCCGAGTCGCTGCCGCTCTCGTCGATGATGGGCATGATCCGGGCCAGTTCCATGCCGAAAAGGTCCGATCGCATCAGCGTTTCGCGGGCCTTCATCCAGTTGACGTTGCCCCGCAGCGTATTGATCTCGCCATTATGGCTGATGTAACGATAAGGGTGCGCGCGAGCCCAGGTGGGGAACGTGTTCGTGCTGAATCGCGAATGCACCACCGCGAGGGCCGACTGCATGGCCGGATTGCTGAGGTCGGGGAAGTAAGGGTCCAGTTGCACGGCGTTGAGCATGCCCTTGTAGACAAGAGTCTTGCAGGACATGCTCGAGATGTAAAACATGCCCTGATGCGCCAGGCCGGACTTGCGGACGGCGTTCTCGACGCAACGGCGAATCACGAACAGACGGCGCTCAAACGCCAAATCATCCTTCCCGAGCACAGGCACTTCGCGGTCCTTGCGGCCGATGAAGATCTGCTTCATCACCGGTTCGCCAAGCTTGGCGGTCGGGCCGATGATCGAATTGTTCGTGGGAATGGTGCGCCAGCCCAGAACGTCCTGCCCTTGCTTGCGGACGATGTATTCGAGCAGGTCCTCGCAGTGCTTGCGATCGGTGGTGTCGGCGGGGAGGAAGATCATGCCGACGCCGTACTCCCCGGGTGCGGGGAGTTGGATGTTCAGTCGTTCGCATTCCTGGCGCAGGAAGGCATCGGGCAATTGCATGACGATGCCGGCACCGTCACCGGTGTTGGCATCGCAACCGCAGGCTCCGCGGTGTTCCAGGTTGATGAGGATCTGGATGGCCTGGCGGATGATGTCGTGTTTCTTGCGGTTCTTCAGGTCCGCGACAAAGCCGACGCCGCAAGCGTCATGTTCGTAACGAGGGTCGTAAAGCCCTTGCGCAGCCGGAGTGTAAGGAGTCGTCATGTTGCTAACCTCATTCAAACCCATGCGAGCGTTGCGTCAAGCCTGGTGGTGTTCGTGGTTTTTCGGGCTGGCTCCGTTGGCCCGAAGGAGTTCAATAAAGGCGAGCGTGGCACTGCTGAGCCTGTGCTGCCGACGATGAATGATACCCAGCGGTCGCACCATGTTCGCGCCTTCCAGCCTTAGACCCAGCAGCGTGCCGGCTTTCGTCTCCTGGCGAATCGTCGGCTCGGGCAGAATCGCGAAGCCGGTGCCGACCTCGACCGCCTTCTTGATGTTCTCGATGCTGTCGAACTCGAACGCGACCTCGGTCCGCACGCCGTGATCGCGGAGAAAACGATCCACCTCGCGGCGAATGGCCAGCTTCTTGTCGAAGGCCACATACTTCTCACCGGCCAGGCGGGCGGGGTTCACTCGCATCATGGAAGCCAGCGAATGCTTGGGAGCGCAGACCACCACCATCTCTTCTTCACGCCAGCACATCACGATCAACTCGCGGGAGCGGCACGGAAAGGAGACAAGCCCGAAATCCGCCAGGTCATCATGGACACGCTGATACACATCGTCCGGATGGAGATACTCGATCTGCACTTTCGCATTCGGATTCTCGCTCTCGAAACGCTCGACATACTGCCCCATGTCGCCCAGCCCCACCGAATAGATCGCGGCCACATGCACGATCAAGGCACGTTCGCTGTGCTTCTGACGGAGCGACACCTCCAACTCGGTGAACTGTTCGAGCAACGTCTTGCAGCCCTCGAAATACGCCCGGCCAAGCTCCGTCGGCTGAAGCGGACGCTTCGAACGATCAATCAACTGGCCGCCCAGCCGTTCCTCCAGAAGGTGAACGAACCGGGTGACCGTGGGCTGTGAAAGCTGATTCGCCTCGGCCGCTTTCGAGAAGCTTCCCAGACTGATCAGATCACAGAACGCCTTGATTGTCTCCAGTTGCATTTAGAGATGATACTATTTGCCCAGCAAATACAAGGAGGGAAGACCCAAAAATAAATGAATATTCCCCCCGGGGAGCCTACCGGGATCACACCGGTCACAAATACAAGTCGATGGGAGAACATCGGTTGATGCCATGGCGGTGGTGAAACTGACCTGTTGCAGGATTTTTGAATCAGGCTGATGAGCTCGAATGTCGCGGGGTGTCTTCGCGATAATCTTGGGGAAAGATTAACAGCTTTTCCGGTAGCTTCTGGGTGGTTTGGATGTTACTTTAGAGGAAGTGATTCCCACCTGCTGACGTTCATCGATTCCCGAATTCCCCGCCTCCCGCCTGCGATTCCGCCTCTCTCGAGGGATCTCTCCATGCTTCGCGTTCTTGGACATGCCTCCCGCGCTTGTGATGGTGTCACACGTCGCGATCTCCTCAAGGCCGGCTTTCTCACGACCGCGGCCGGCGGCCTTGGCACGAAGTTCGCGAACGCGAACACGAAGCATTCCGCTCCTGCAAAGGCTGTCATCCTCATCGATCTCTTCGGCGGCCCTAGCCACATCGACAGCTTCGACCCAAAGCCGGAGGCGCCCGAGGAAATCCGCGGCGGGTTCGGCACCATCCCCACGGCGATTCCTGGCATTCGCTTCACCGAGCATGTGCCGCTGCTCGCCAAGCGGCTCTCGCGGTTCACGCTGATTCGCACGGTGACGCACCGCTATAACAGCCACAATCCTTACGCGGTAATGACAGGCTTCACGGGCGGCATCGACAACGTCGACTACCACGCGAAGCCGACCAACCACCCCAGCATACCCTCGGTGAGTCAATTCTTCGGCATCGGTCGCGGCAAAGAACTCCCTGGCTACATGATGCTTCCCGCTTTCCCCGGATACAGCCAGGGGCTCCGCCGTGCCGGTCCTTACGGCGGCTACCTGGGCAGTTCTTTCGACCCCGTCTTCAGCACCTGTGAACCGACCTGGCTCAAGCCGCTCGAGGGGGCCAAGGACTTCTACGACCACACGAACTTCCCGATGGGCGATCCGCAACTACCGCGAATCGAAGGCAGCCTGACGGCAGATGCGCTCGACGCTCGTCGATCGCTCGTGGCCCAGTTCGATACGCAGGCCCGGCGTTTCGAGGAGGGGTCTCCGTCCGTGGGCAAGATGGCCGAGAGCCGGCAACGCGCCTTCGAGCTTCTGCTGTCGCCGAAGGCTCGCGTCGCCTTTGACATCTCCCGTGAGTCTCCCGCTCTTCGCGATCGTTACGGCCGCGATCTGTTCGGCTCCAGCGTGCTGATGGCGCGTCGGCTGGTCGAAGCCGGGGTCACGTTCGTGACCGTGCACACCGAGGCGGCCAAGGGCAGCGGCCACTGGGACACGCACAGCAACAACTTCAAGATGCTGCAGCACCAGCTTCTGCCGTTCCTGGATCGTGCATTCGCGACGCTGCTCGACGATCTCGCGGATCGCGGTTTGCTCGACTCCACGCTGGTGGTGGTGCAGGGTGACATGGGCCGTTCGCCTCGGGTCAACAAGAGCGCCGGGCGCGACCACTGGCCGCAGTGCGGCTTCTGCATCCTCGCGGGGGGCGGCACGAAAGCGGGGTACGTCCACGGCAGCAGCGACCGCACGGCCGCCGCCCCGGCGGACCTGCCCGTGGGCCAGTGCGACCTCGCCGCGACCACCTATCACCTTCTCGGCGTTGACCCCGAAGCCACCGTGAACGACCACACCAACCGCCCCACCCACATCAGCCACGGCGGCCGTGTGATCGATGGCGTGCTGAATTCCTGAGCCACGACGCGACGAAGAACCCACGGAGCCACGCATGCTCTCCTTTGGCGATCGTTCCTCCCTCGGCCGGCGCGATTTCCTCCGCGTCGGCGGGCTCGGCCTGGGCTCCTTGGGCCTCTCGCAGTTCGCGCGAGCCGGGGCGGCACTCTCGGACTCGGGACGACCCGTCACGGATAAGTCCGTGATCTTCGTCTTCCTTCACGGCGGGCCAAGCCAGTTCGAGACGTTCGACCCCAAGCCTGACGCACCTGTCGAGACTCGCACCGTCACGGGTACGATTCCCACGAAGCTGCCAGGGGTGAACTTCGGTGCGTCCTTCCCGGAACTGGCCAAACGTGCGGATCGGCTCGCCATAGTGCGGTCGTACGTTCCCGGCGACGCCAGCCATGACATCAAACCGGTCGTCAGCAAGGCGACCTCCGGCGGCAGCCTCGGCGCGGCATACAGCAACATCGCCGGCGGCAATCATCCCACCTCGGGGATGCCGACGAACGTGCTGCTCTTCCCGCGATCCGTCGATCCGGACAGCGAGCCCGGCCTCACGAAGTTCGGCAACTTCGCCTCGACTGGCCCTTTCGGCAGCGCCACCTCGCCCTTCGATCCCGCGGGCGGCGGCAGCCTTCAGGAGGACATGCGGCTTCATCTTCCGGTGGACCGCCTGGACGATCGCCGCACGCTGCTTGCCGCTCTTGATGCCGCCAAGCTGCACATCGAGGATGGCACCGATGCCTATCGCACGAAGGCCCTGTCTCTCTTGCTCAACGGGGCCGGGGATGCCTTCGATCTCAAGAAGGAAGATCCCGCGATCGTGAGCCGATACGACACCGCTTCCCGCGTGAATCTCGCCAAGTTCGACCCGAAGTGGACCAACTACAAGCACTACATCGGCAACGCGAAGACGCTTGGCAAGCTGTTGCTTCTGGCCCGCCGACTGGTCGAACGCGGGGCCGGCTTCGTGACGGTGACCACCGGCTTCGTGTGGGACATGCACTCCGACAAGAACAATGCAGGCGTGGCGGAAGGACTGAGCTACGCCGGGCCGCCGCTGGACCATGCCCTGAGCATGCTCCTGGATGATCTTCAGGAACGCGGCCTCTCCGAGAAGGTGACGGTGGTGGTGTGCGGCGAGATCGGCCGGTCGCCGAAGATCAACAAGAACGGCGGCCGGGATCACTGGGGCAACCTTGGCACGCTGTTACTCTCGGGCGGCGGCTTGAAGTGCGGCCAGGTGATCGGCAAGTCCGTCGCCAATGGCGGCGAGCCCGACGGTTACACGGCACGAATTCCCAACCTCGTCAGCAGCCTCATGCACAATCTGTTCGACGTGGGCCGCCTTCGCGTGCAACGAGGCGTCTCTCGCGATGTGCTGCAACTCATCGAACCCGAACCCATCCGCGGCCTCCATGGATCGTAACCACCGGGAGTGAGCCCCGGTCACGCGCCTGGGGTTCTATAACACCGGCGTTCATGGCATCCCGCTTTTCTGACAGCCCCCAGGCGGAGGCTCCAAGGTACTCCTCCCCGCGATGTTTTTCCATCACGACGAGAAGACGGAATCACTTCTTCCCAAGTGAAAGTGAAGCATCTTCGTCGAGGTCCCTCGCAGCGGCGATTGCTATAGACAGTACGTGAATCGATGGGCTGGAAACCCACTTTGCAGTGGTGGCCCCTTCCCTGAAAACCTTCGGAAAGGCTTGTCTTTCGAGGGTGATTCGTTAACCTTCGGATAGGTGCGATCACCCAGGAAGGGGCGTGGATATGAGCACTTCGGCAGGGACGGGCTTGCTCGTCAGCGTTCGGTCGGCGGAGGAAGTCAAGGCGGCCCTCGAAGGCGGGGCGGACCTCATCGACGTCAAGGAACCCTCACGCGGAGCCATGGGCATCGCCGAGAACGAGGTGGTGGCGGCGGTCCTCAAGGCCGTCAAGAACAAGGTTCCCGTCAGTGCGGCCCTGGGCGAATTCTCTGACAATCTCCTCACCGAAGCCCACTGGCATCTCGAACTCAAACTCGATTTCGTGAAGTGGGGGCTCGCAAACTACACCGATGCTGTGGGCTGGGGCGAAGATCTTCTCGAAACGCGCCGTCAGCTTCCCACGGGCATGGAAGCTGTCTGCGTGGCGTACGCGGACCATGAACGCACCCACTCGATTGCTCCGGCGGAACTGGTGAAGTTCGCCAAGCGTTTCCGCTGGCGGGCCTTCCTGCTGGATACAGGCGTGAAGGACAACAAGACGCTCCTGGACTTCATGAAACCGTCCGAGATCGGCGACCTGGTGGAAAGCCTCCGCCGGGGCGGCGTGAAGGTGGCGGTCGGCGGCAGTCTGAAGCCGGAGAATCTCAAGGCCCTCAAGGACGTGAAACCGGACTGGTACGCCGTGCGAGGTTCCGCGTGTGCTGGCGGCAAGCGTGACGGCACCATTGATGCCGGTCGCGTGAAGAAGTGGAAGGACGCCCTGGCGTGAACGACGATCCTTTTCTCGATCTCATTCTCGAAGCGTTGAATCTTTGCCATCCACGTTTCGCCCTGGCCTTCGGTAGCGAGTACTCGCCAGGCGACGCTCTTGCGAAGCGTCGCGAGCGTGAGCGGCCCTTTCTCTGCGAGTTCTATCACCAATTTCGCCATCTCTGGGAACGTGGCCTGCCCGGCCGGCTTGGCCTGGGTCATCTTGTGGTCCAGGGCGAGCCCAAGGATTTGGGCCCCCTGCCGGACCTGCTTTTTTGGCGGCTGGGCGAAGCGGGTCAGCCCGATCAACGGACCGGTGCCGTTTCGATGAGTTTCCTGACAAATCCGGAGACGATCGCGGACAATGGCGAGTTGCTCTCACGCTTTCAGCGCGAGCATGGCTACCCGATGGCGGTCAGTGTCGTGGTGGGCGCGTTCTCGAACTCGGAGGCTGATGCGCTTCCCTCATTTGCTGGTGTGACGTACGTCCGTTACGACACCCAGCGTCGACAGGCCAGGGCGTGAAGTCTCTTCTCAGACTGTCCCGTGGAGAGACTGTCGCGAGAAAAAGAGTGAATCTGAAGAAACGAAAAAACCTCCACCTGTGCCGTGCAAATCTCTTTTAGGAACCCGCATGATGAGAGGGGTGCCTCACCCGCGCCTTTTGGATCCCGCTACAGTCTCGCCGAAACGAGGACGGGCTTGCAAGCCGCGCGAGTATTTCATTAAAGGCCCCCAATGCAGGTGTTTGTAGGTCCGCCAAAAGTCACGATTCGTCACGAACACCGCAGAGGTCACTCAATAATATCCTCCATTCGGTTCCGGGGCAAGTGAAGCGTTCGGGATTCCTCTTAGAGTGGCTTTGAGTCGAGAGCGTAAGCAGAATCTCCGGGGCCTTCAAGATCGTCGATTCGTGCCGCGAGTGGTGGCTTATGGTGAGGGAAATCTTACCAGCCCAAAGCCCAAAGCGCCGGCCAGCCAGCCAGAGAACGCCGACGTTGGCCCTCGTTGACGCCTGGAGCTGCTATGCGTGGGCTCGCTGCTTGGCCGAACGGTTCCCATCACTTCAGGGCGCTGGTTCCCTTGCCGCTCAGGGTTCCATCCAGCACGATGTCGGCCTTGGCGCCGTCCTCCGTGGTCTGCTTGCCGGACATCTTCATCTTCCCGCCGATCTCGTCCTTTACGTCGATGCCGGTCTTCAGGGATCGCCAGGAGGTGGCCTTCAGGTCCATCTCGAAATCGAGATCGCCATCGTCGTCCTTCATCCTGCCCTTGATCGGCCCGGTCACTTCGATGACGGCACACTTCTCGCCCTTGACCTCCTCGATGCGGAGGAACTTCTGCTTGACGGTGCCGGTGAGATCGGAGAAGGAGCCACCGAAGAACTTCTTGAGCTTGGAGGCGTCCACATTCCAGGCATGGCCGACGGTGACAGTCCTCGCGGGGAAGAGATCGTCGTCGCATTCAGGGCCGACTCGCTTGTCGAGTTCCTTCTTCTGCTTGTCGCTGGGGCTGTTGTCGACGAGAGTATGCTTCCACTTTCCGTCGGCGAGTCGTTCGCTGACGATCACTTCGCCGGCCAGGTCGCCATCCTGTTCCTCGGTGGTGTCTTCGCCCATGAAGTTGGCGATCGTCTTGGTGTGATCCTTGAGGATCTTGGCTTGCGTCTTGGTCACTTGTCGGCCGTCGATCGCGAGGAACTTTTCTTCCTCGTGGCTGGTGATGGTCATGGTCTGCTTGATTTTGAGTGTCTGTCCGGCGATGGTCAGGCGGACGGTGGAGTCCTTGAGGAGAAGCGTGGACCTGGTATCGATGGTTTGGCCCTTGATAGGTGCGGGGCCGCGAAGGTCATAAGCTTCGTCGGCCGCGGGGGCCGCCAAGGCAAGGAAAGAGAGCAAGAACAGGGATGGGATCGTTCTCATTACGAGACTCCACTGGCGGACAGGCGTTCTCGGCCTTGGTGTCATCATCGGGTAAACGCCCGGCCGGTTCAACCCGAAGAACGCTAGCCGCCCATGACCAGGTCGCCTGGCTTTGGTACAATCTCTTACGAACCTCGCCTCACCCGAGATTGGTTATGCGAATCTGGTTTCGGAATGTCACCCAAGCGGTGTCGACCATCGCGGCCGGGATGTACATCACGCTGTCGTACTTCGTGCAGACGTATCGGCGGAAGCCGTTCGCCTCGCACTTCGAGTACCCGGAGCGGCCGGTGCCGGTGCGCCCACGATACCGCGGCTTCCATCGCTTCGATCTCACCACCTGCATCGGTTGCGACAAGTGTGCCCGGGCCTGCCCCGTGGACTGCATCTACATCGACAAGCAAAAAGCGACCCCGCCGCTGAAGGGCTTCGTCGTCACCGGTTTCAAGATCGATTACACGAAGTGCATGTTCTGTGCCCTCTGCGTGGACCCTTGCCCTGTGGACTGCATCTTCATGGGCTCGAACTACGATATCAGCACGTACACACGGGACGGCTGCATCGTGGACTACGCGAAGCTGCCCCTGGAAGTGGCATGGGGCCAGGACACACTGAACCCCACCGCGGTGCAGGAATCGAAGCGTGTGAGCCTGCCCGTGTGGACCAAGATGGCCTAGAAACTCGGGAGGTCGGGTTTTCGGGGATCGGGTTTTGCCGCTTGGGGCGGAGCGTTGCAGACCCGTCGTGCCACACCTGATACTCGACGCCCGACACAGGTCCAGCGCTCCGCCGCACGCAGCGATACCCGAGGACTGACGATCACCATGCCCGGATTCGTTCTCTTTATCCTGATCTTCCTCGCGGTCGGCGGCACGGCCCTCGCGGCCAATCTCGTGCTGGGTTGGCTCGTTCGACCGAACAAGCCGAGCGCCGAGAAAGG
>Ga0105044_10000703_pt1 | contig 42208 bp, 41 predicted proteins | sample MAT01_FD_78092 | JGI IMG/M metagenome (GOLD analysis project Ga0105044, IMG submission 78092) | Freshwater microbial communities from Lake Fryxell liftoff mats and glacier meltwater in Antarctica - MAT-01 | ecosystem: Environmental > Aquatic > Freshwater > Ice > Liftoff microbial mat | place...
GTCAGAGAAATCGATGAGTGTTGGTTGCAAGCCAATCACCAGGACACTTTTCTTGTCTGTCATATCTTTCTCCAAGTAGTCTGTGCTTGACGGAAAGCAAGCACAGTAATGATTGTGTACGGGCAGCGGGTGTATGAGCGTGGCCTTTGTTCAGCTGCCTAACGTAGAAGTAACCGGCGCTGCGCAGCTTTATCGCGCAGCGTCCGTGTTGACTGCCGGGTTGGGTTGCTACGCATCTTCAGATACGTACGCGATAAATGCTCTGCCAATATCGGTGGTGCGTGATTCAACCATTCCATTACCAGTCATTGTGATGTTGAGGAACTGGCCTTGGTGAATAAGCCCACGGGACTGAAGATCGCGAACGACCTGCTCGTATACCTCACGTTTTCCCCGAAGTGCGGGGAAGCAGTGTTCAACAACGGTTGATACGCCACCCACGCCCCAGTCAGGATATTGAATTTGATGTTGCTGCATCCACTGAACGGGGCCATTGAATAGCGCAAGCATGGCCAAGTGGGTTGGTGTCAGTTCATCAACGAACTGCAAGAACATAAGCTGTAGCTGCTCTTCTGGCCCATTCGGCAGGCCAGAGTGAAAAACTGCGCCTCTCAACGCGCTCAACTTTTCCTCGTGATGATTGCGGAGAGCGATCTGCGTAGCTTGAAGGGCGACGGTAACGAAAATATCGTTTTGCGAAAGTTTCTCGGCGGTGAGATCCGTGACTCGCTGTTCCAGATGATACACAACGTCGGCCAGTTGTTTGAACCACTTCTCGCGCCGCCGTTCGAGTGGCGGAGCGAACAGTGTCTCAAGCAGCACCGATAGCGGACCACCGGCAGTCGGAACGGCGCTCGCGATGCTTTTCACGACTGCATGCACGGTGTCCCCGCTTGTTCGTTCTGGTGGATTTTCCATAATCGTTCCTAAGCAACCCAACTTGATTTATCCGACAGTTGCTCGAAACAACATTAACAAGTGTCCGTTGAACAGGAAAGGCGCACGCTGCCGAATCGCTCTTCAGATCAGTATCCTAGCGCGTTCTTCTGCTGCGGGCATCCCGCGAAACAAACGGCCAACGCCGGGATGAGTCGCGCGGCAAGCAGGCTATCCGACGACGCACTTTAAGAAGTGTCCGTTGAACGGGCGCGGGCCCAGTTGGCAGATCGTCAGAAGGCGAAACCCTGTTTGCTCTCCAACGTCATTCCTATATCAGCTCAATCCTGACCTTGCGGCCGACAATGGCCGCCGCGCGCTGCAGGCTCGACAGCGTCACGTCGTTTCTGGGGTCCAGTAGCCGATCGAGCTGGGAGCGGCTCGTCTTGAGCAACACCGCCATGCGCGCTTTCGTGAGCGAGCGCGCCTTCATGGCCTCGGCGAGTTGCCAGGCGACCACTTCCTTGACGGCTTGCGCCTGCGCCTCGTCGAAGGTGCCTTCGCCTTTCAGAAAATCATCAAGGCTCGAACCGATGCGTTTCTTGCTCATATTCCCAGCTCCTTCTGATGTTGGCGCGCCACGGCCAGTTCATGCCCGGGTGCTTGCCGTGTTTTCTTGATAAACCCGTGCTAGGCCACTAACTGCCCCCGGTGGGCGCAAAACAGGATTCGGGCGATGCGATTCCTCGGCAGATTGACACGCACTTCCCACAGACCTTGCCCCAGTGGACGACACAAGGGCATGCCGACCGGCCATCGCCACTGGACTCGCATCAGGTCCATGCCGATGGCGTAGCGGTCACGTGCGTCCAGCGCCTTGAGCCACTCGCGCACCGGTTCTGTTCCGGCTTCAGTGCGGAAGAAGACAAGCGGGATCTTCTACGGGTTTTGCATGATTCTGCAATGCGGAGTGTACTATATTAGGTACAATCTGAGGATACTGTCTGGATATAGGATTCGCTGCCGTCAGCGTCCAACTCACGTGTGTGACGAGGCAAGGACGCTTCGAGGCCATGTCCTGTTGACCGCACCAAGATAAGGCATGCCGCTTTGCCCATGCACCATCGCCCGTAGTCCCGTCGCGGTGCGGGGTCCTGAAAGATCACGGTTATTGCGTGGCATACCGGTTGCTTAAAGGAAGGGCATCGAGGCCATGCATGCACATCCCTTCTTCCAGACCGGGCGTTGCTGAAACACGGACCACCTGCTGCTACTGCGACGTGGGCTGCGGGGAGATTGTGTCAGCGGAAGGCGGGCGGGTGACCGCGGTGTCGACGGCACCCTTCGGCCAAACGCGCCGCTTGAGGTGCGCGCGGTGAACTTCGCCCATTTCATCAAGGAAATCGGCAGGGGCGCCGAGAATCCCGGGGATCTGTCGGAGGCCGACGCGAAGCAGCTCTACGGTGCAATGCTCGACGGCGGCGTGCCGGAACTCGAACTCGGCGCGATCCTGATCGCGCTGCGCGTGAAGGGCGAATCGCTCGGCGAACTGCTCGGCTTCACCGCCGCGGTGGACGAAAGGCTCGCGCGGCTTGCGCCCGTGTCCGGCAAGCCGCGGCCGGTGGTGCTGCCGAGCTACAACGGCGCGCTCCACCAGCCCAACCTCACGCCGCTGCTTGCACTCCTGCTCGCCCGCTTCGGCGTGCCGGTGCTGGTGCACGGCGAGCTCTCGGGCAACGGCCGCGTTGCTTCCGCCTACATCCTGCGCGAACTGGGCGTGATGCCCTGCGCCTCCGCCGCGCAGGCGCAGGAGGCGCTGGAAGCGAGTGGCATTGCCTACCTGCCGACCGCAGCGCTGTCGCCCGGCCTCGCCAGCCTGCTCGCCCTGCGCGGGCGGCTGGGGGTGCGCAACTCGGCCCACTTCGTGGCCAAGCTGATGGATCCTTTCGCCGGCGAGGGCCTTACCGTGGTGAGCGCATCGCATCCGCCGTACCTCGACCGGCTGCGCGAATACTTCGTTGCCACCGGCGGCCACGCGCTGCTGCTGCGCAGCACCGAGGGTGAGCCCTTCGCCAATCCCAAGCGGCGGCCGGCTCTGGAACATGCGCACGACGGCCTGCTCGACGTGCTGTTCGAGGCTGAGGTCAGGCCGGTCAAGACACTGCCGACGCTGCCCGAGGACATCGATGCGGCGGCCACCGCGCAGTGGACCAAGCGCGCGCTCGCCGGCGATGCGCCGGTGCCGCTGCCGCTCATCAACCATCTCGCCTGCCTGCTCTACGCCTGCGGTTACGCGCCGGACATGAATCGGGCGAAGGCCATCGTGGCGGTGGAAGCCGGCACGATGGCGGCTGCATGAGCCCCCGCAACGACAGCCCCTGAGGCCGATGAAACTGCGCGCGCTCATCGTGGACGACGCCGCGGAGCGGGCGGAAGTGGTGCAGGCCGCCCTGCGCAGCGCGGGCTGTCGGAGGAAATGGCGGCCGAGTACGTGAAGTCCCCTGCGGCGGCGGGGCGCTACCTGCGGGACGTGTACTAGCAGCGCGTTCGGTCGCAGGCTGCCGTGCCGGCGTGCGGCAGCCTTTCGGGTACACTCGGGCCCGTCATGCGCGTCCCTTTCTCCCTGATGTTGGTGTTGCTCGCCGCCGGTGTGCCGGCGGCGTTGGCCTGCCCGCCGCCTGAGCGCGTGCAGGCGCTGGTCCGCGACTGGAACAACCGCGTGCCGGTCAAGGGGCTGCAGGCCGGTTCCATGGAAGATGCGGAGTGCGGCCGCGCGCTGTTCGTGGCGGAACTCGGCAAGGATCTCGGCCGGGTGGCGGGCTACAAGGCCGCGCTGACGAATCCCGAAGTGCAGGGCGCGGTCAAGGTGCTCGCGCCGGTGCGCGGCGTTCTGCTCGAACGGATGCTCGTGCGCGGCACCGGCGCAGCGGTCGTGATGCCGACCCGCTACGCGGCACGCCCGCTGGTGGAGGCGGACCTCATCGTTGAAGTGAAGGACGGCCGCATTCACGACGCGAAATCCGACGTCGAGCTGCTGCAGTCGCTCGCGCGCGTCTATCCCTTCATCGAACTCGCGGATCTCGTGGTCGCGCCGGGCGAGCCGATCACCGGCCCGGTGGTGGTGATGATTAACGCCGGCGCGCGGGCGGGCGTGCTCGGTGCGCCGCTCGACGTGCAGGCCACGCAGGCCTTTGCCGGGGCGCTCGCCACGATGCAGGTCGTGGTCACCGACGGCACGGGTCAGTTGATTGCCCGCGGCGAAGGCCGCGCGATCATGGGGCATCCGCTGAACGCGGTGCGCTGGCTTGCGGAAGACCTTGCGCGTTCGGGCGTGCGCCTCAAGGCGGGCGACCTGCTGTCGCTCGGTTCCTTTACCGCGCCGCTGACGCCGCAGGCAGGCGAGACGGTGCGCGTGCGCTATGAAGGCCTGCCGGGCAACCCGCAGGTCGCGGTGAGTTTCAAGTAAGAGAAGGCAGCAACATGAGCATCGCCACCGCCGAAACCATCCGCGCACACCTGACCGCCAAGTACCAGGTCAAGTTCAGCGACCGTGTGACCGACACCACCGACCTGCTCGACATCGGCATGATCGATTCCTTCGGCTTCGTCGAACTGGTGCAGCACCTCGAAGACACGTTCAAGATCACTTTCGACGATGCGGAGCTGTCGTCGAACGAACTGGCGACGGTGCAGGGGCTGGTGGCGGCGGTGCAGCGGAAAACGAAGAAAAGTTAGCCGCCAAGGCGGCAAAACCAGAATTTCTCTGCGGCTAATTTCGAAGTTGCCGGAGTGCCGCCCAGTCCTCCACCCGGATCCGCGCCACCACGTCGAACGCGCCGTCCCCCCGGCCGCGCACCACCGCGGCTTCGCCTTCCGCCAGGTAGGGCGGGCCCGCCGTCCCGTAGAAGGGATTGCCGTGGCTCACGATGAAGAGGTTGTGTCCCGCGGGCTGCGGCGTGGACAGCCATTCGAGCAGCAGCCAGTAGCGGCCCGGATTGCCGGGGCCGCTGCCGCGCAGTTCCGGCACCGGTTCGGCCTGTCCCAGCATCAGCCGCGCGGTTTCCAGCGTGCGGCATAGCGGGCTCGCGCCCGCGCGTGAAACGGGTATCCCGAGCGCCTTGATGGCCGCGCCCACCGCGCGCGCATCGGCGCGACCCGCAGCCGTCAGGTTGCGCTGGTTGGCGCAGTCTTCGAAGCCGCGCGAGCGCGTGTCGTTTTGCGAGAAATCGGTCGCCGTGTGGCGGAAGTACAGCGTGTAGCCGCCGCGTCGCAGCTCGGCCGCGAGTTGCGCCGGGTTCCAGCGTTCCACCGCAGAGGATGAGCGTGGCGCCGGCGGTGGTATTTGCGCGGGATCTTCGCCGACGGGCGTTTGCGCGGCGAGGGGCAGTGCCGTAGCGAACGCGAAAGTCGCGAGTGTTATCCTCAAGCTTATGTGCATGCGCGGGCCGTGGGGATCGTTCGGGTGGTCGGTATGGTGAGGGCATCGCAGTCCGCCGGCAACTGGGCGCTGCTCGCCGCGCTCACGCTGATGTGGGGCACCACCTTCGTGTTCGTGAAGATCGCGGTGGCCAGCGTGCCGCCGCTGACGGTGGTGGCTTTCCGCATGGTGCTCGCGGCGATGATCCTCGGCGCCTGGGCGTGGTGGGTGCGGCGCCAGGCGCCGCCCGCGGCCGCTTTGTCCAGGCTGACCCGTCCGCGCTGGGGTGTCTGCATCGCCCTTGCGGTGCTCGGCAACTGCCTGCCGTTCTATCTGATCGCCTGGGGCCAGCAGACGATTGACGCCTCGCTGACCAGTATCCTGATTTCCGTCATGCCGTTGGGCGTCATCGTGCTCGCCCACTTCTTCATCGCGGGTGAGCGCGTGACGGCGAAACGCGCCGCCGGTTTCGCGACCGGTTTCGCGGGTGTGGTCCTGCTGATTGGGCCGTCCGCGCTGGCGGGCCTGGGTGGGGCGGAAGTGGCGGCGCAGTTCGCCATCGTGGGCGCCGCGCTGTGCTTTGCCGGGAATGCCGTGCTCGCGCGGCGTTCGGTCGTGGTCCAGGATGCGCTGGCCGTCTCGGCGGTTGTGATCGCCATCGGCGCCGCCTTGACCCTGCCGCTCGCGCTGGCATATGACCAACCCTGGAACTTGACGCCGGACACTCCCGCGCTGATGTCGCTGGTATGGATGGGGGTGGGGCCCACGGCGATCGCGACCGTCCTCTATTTCCGCCTGATCGCGCGGGCCGGTCCCGCCTTCATGTCCCTGGTGAACTACATCACGCCGGTGATCGGGCTCGCGGTCGGCACTTCGGCGCTGGGCGAGCGCCCGGACCTGACCGCCTACCTCGGTTTGGCCCTGATTCTGTGCGGTATTGCCGTTAGCCGGCGGTAAGGGGGGCAGCCGCTTGATTCGGGGCCACTGGCCCCAATCTTGCGTAGTGAACCTCTGAATCGGCAGGCACACCCCCATCCCGGGAGTATGGACATGACGATTCAACCGAAAGCCTTGCCGGACGTTAAAGCAGCCATGAACATCGTCTACAACAGCGACAACTACTACGTGGTCGAGTATTCGGCCGAGGCGGGGTACGAGCTCGTGGACAAGAACACCCGCCGCGGAACCTTCTTCGCGGGGGACGTCGCCGTCAAGTTCCGCGAATCGATGATCGCGGCGGCGGGCGAGGAGCCCGAAGCCGAAACGATGGACGATTTTCTTTCGAACTTCGGGACGCTGGTCAACTTCCCGGTGACCGTGCACTGACGCGCTGCGCCCTGCGCGACGCGGCGATGAGTGATGGGTAATGCGTGATGCGTGATGGGTGATGGGTGATGGGTTATGGGTTATGGGTTATGGGTTATGGGTTATGGGTGATGGGTTATGGGTGATGGGTAGACTCATTCCTCATCACTCATTACTCACCGCCCATCGCCCATCACCGAACCTGGCGCCAGCCGGGTTCCGCCTTATCAAGCATCCGCTTCAGCGCTTCCAGGTGCAGCTCCGCCTGCTGGCTTTCCCCGTTCATCTGCCGCGCCGTCAGCTTCGCCATGTCGTCCGGCACCAGCCTGAGCGGCTTGCCGGTGGCCTGCCCCAGCACCTGCAGCATGCAGCTGCGTTCCAGGTAATACAGATCGTCGAAGGTGGCGGCCACGGTTGGCCCGGTCACGATCACGCCGTGGTTGGCGAGGAACAGCACGTCCGCTTGCGCCAGCTTCGCGCAGATGCGTTCGCCTTCGGCATCGTCCAGGGCCAGGCCGCCGTATTGTTCGTCGTAGGCCACCCGGTTGTAGAACTTGAGCGACGTCTGGCTCGCCCATTCCAGCTTGCCGCCCTGCACGCAGGCGAGCGCCGTCGCATACGGCATGTGGGTATGCATCACGCAACGGGCCTGCGGGTTGCCGCGGTGCGCGGCACCGTGGATGAAGAAGGCGGTGGGCTCGACCCGGTGCTTGCCCTCCACGTGGCCACCTTGCGCGTTCACCACCACGAGGTCGTCGGGCGTGAGTTCCGACCAGTGCAGGCCGTGCGGGTTGATCAGGAAGTGGCCGGGACGGCCCGGCAGTTCGAGGCTGAAGTGGTTGCAGATGCCTTCGGACAGGCCCATGCGCGCGGCCGAGCGCAGCGCGCAGGTCAGGTCGATGCGGGCTTCCGAAACGGGGTCAGGGTGTGCCATGGGGTGCTCCGGGCGCAGGTGAGTCTACCAATTCTAAGGCCTCCGCCAGCGCAGACCGCAGCCGTGTCGCGCCGTCTTCGTCCAGCGCATCCGCCAGCATGACCGCGCGACCGCCGCGCCGCGCCGCCGTGACGCGCATCCGGATCGTGGGTGCGCCGACGTTCTGGTATTTCGGCGCCGGGCCGATTTCAATACCGGAGAGATCCGCGCGCGGCAGGTCCCACGCGCCAGTCGGCACGCCGATGAAGTCGCGCCGCACGCGCAAGCCCGCGGGCGCGGCGTCCACGGTGCGTGCCGTGCCGAGAGCGGCTGCGCCGATCACCAGGAACAGCAGGCCGAACAGCGCCACCGGCAGCGCAACCGCGGCGAACAGCACCGTCGCCAGCACCCCCGCGCCGTCGCCGCCGTGCGCGGGCAGGACGGCCAGAGCGGACAACGTCACGAGGCCTGCCGCCAGTAATCCGAACAGCATCAGCGCGAGGGCGCCCAGCGGTGCGCGCGGCGCGGCGGCTTCGACGTGCAATGCGCCCTCGCGCTGTTCAATCCGCACGCCGCCGGGAAGGATCTGCATGGGCGGCGGGAATGCTCGGTGGCTCAGTCGAGCTGGACTTGGGCCGCCTTCGCCACCTTCGCCCACTTGTCCATTTCCAGCTTGACGAACGCGGCGAACTCCTCGGGGGAGTTGCCGCCGGCCAGCCCGCCCTGCTGGAAGATGCGTTCCTTCACTTCCGGCGACTTCAGGGCCTTGGCCATGTCCGCGTTGACGCGCAGGACGATTTCCTTCGGCGTGCCGGCGGGCATCACCAGCCCGTTCCAGGAACCGCCGTCGAAACCCTTGAGCCCAGACTCGTCCACGGTCGGCAGGTCCGGCAGCGGCGGGAAACGTTCCTTGGTCGAGACTGCGATGGCGCGCACCCGGCCCTGCTGCACGAAGGGGAGTGCTGCGATGGCGGTACTGAACGCGACCTGGATCTGGCCGGAAATCTGGTCCGTCATGGCGGGGGCCGCGCCTTTGTACGGCACGTGGACCATACTGATGCCGGCCTGCGACTTGAACATCTCCATCAGCATGTGCGGGCTGGTGCCGTTGCCGGTGGAAGCGTAAATCAGCTGGCCGGGCCGGGCCTTCGCCAGCACGATCAGTTCCTTCACATTCTTCGCCGGCACCGACGGGTGCACCATCAGCAGGCTCGGCAGCGTCGCGATCTGGGTGACGAAGGCGAAGTCCCTGTTCAGATCGAAGCCCAGCTTCTTGTAGATCGCCGGCGAGATGGTCTGGGCGACGGTCATCATGCAGACCGTGTAGCCGTCGGGCGGCGACTTCGCGCACAGCTCCATGCCGATGTTGCCGCCGGCGCCGCCGCGGTTGTCGGCGACGAACTGCGTGCCGGTGGACTTGGTCAGGATGTCCGCGGCGATGCGCCCGAGGATGTCCGTGGGGCCGCCCGGCGGGAAATTGATGATGAAGCGGACGGGTTTGGCCGGCCACGCCTGCGCGTGCACCGAAAGCGTGCAGGCCGCGATGCTGAGTGCGACGACGGTGCGGATGACGTGCTGCATGAGGGCTCCTCCTATGCTTTGTTATCGCGCGGAGCATACGGAAACGAGCCGTGCGAGGCAACCGCCCGCCCGGGCGCGGGGCTGCATGGCATACTCGAACCGAAAGGAAAACATATGTTCACCCGCCTCTTGCTCGTCATCGCGTCGGCCCTGGCCGCCGCACCGGCCCTTGCCCAGGACTGGAAACCGCAGAAGCCCATCCGCTGGATCGTGCCCTTCGCCGCCGGCGGCGCCGCCGACATCGTCTCGCGCATCATCACCGTCAAGGTGAGCGACATCCTCGGCGTGCAGGTCGTGGTGGACAACCGCGGCGGCGCCTCCGGCATCATCGGCGCGGACGCGGGTGCAAAGGCCGCGCCGGACGGCTACACCGTGGCGCTCGGCGGGCTGTCGAGCCAGGTACTGAACTACTACCTGTTTGAAAAGCTGCCCTACGATCCGCGCGAGCAAACGCAGGTGGCGCTGCTGACGCTGGTGCCCAACGTGTTCACGGTGCACCCCTCGGTGCCGGTGAAAAACGTCAGGGAGTTTCTTGCGCTGGCGAAGGCGCGGCCGGGCGAGGTGACCTACGCGTCCTCCGGCGTCGGCTCCTCGCAGCACCTGAATGCGGTCGTGCTGCAGCAGATGACCGGGGTCAAGCTCACGCACATCCCGTACCGCAGCGGCGCGCCCGCCATCACCGACCTGCTCGGCGGTCACGTCATGTCGATGTTCGTGACGATCCCTTCCGGCGCGCCGCACATGCGCGCGGGCCGGCTGCGCGCGATCGCGGTGGCCTCCGGCCAGCGCTCGCAGGCGCTGCCCGAAGTGCCCTCGGTCGGCGAGACGGTGAAGGGCTACGACATGACCACCTGGTACTCGCTGCACGCGCCGCCAAAGACGCCGCGGCAGATCGTGCTGACGATCAATGCCGCGGTGAACGCCGCGTTGAATGACCCGGAAACACGGCGCAAGCTGACGGAAGACGGGGCGATCCTGAAACCAATGTCGCCGGAGGAATTCACGGCGTTCTTCAACAAGGAATTCGAGCGCTGGGGGCCCGTGATCCGGCAGTCAGGGATCAAGGCCGAAGGCAATTGATACTGGTCTAACCGACCACCAGCAATTCCTCGTTCGGGAAATGCTTCGCGTGCCAGATCGGCGCGCCGTCGGTGATTTCGATGATGTCTTCCATGTGGTAGCCGAGCTCCCCCACCCAGCGGGCACGGGTCTCCACCGTGGTGATCATGCCGGCTCGTAGGGCATTTCTTCCTGGGCGTTGATGATCGGGTGCTCGTGCACGTTGAGCCCGAGCGAATGGCCGTTGTGTGAATAGGGGAAGGCGAGCCCCGCCTTTTCCTGCATGCGCTTGGCCAGCGCGAACAATTCACGTCCGGTCTTGCCGGGACGGCACTGCTCGATCACCGCGTGGTGGATGTCGCGCAGGTGCTTCCACGTCGTGAGGTCCTTCTCCGTCGGCTTGCCGGCCACTGCGGTACGCCCGACGTTGGAGAAGTACTGGCGGAACATGCCGCCGGAATCGGACTTCACGATGTCGCCGGCTTTGACCCGGTAGGCGGACGGCACCATGTGCGGGAAACCGGTGTTGGCGCCCGCATTGCAATAGTTGGAAGTCACGACGTCGGCGCCCTCGGTCAGCATGCGCTCGGCCAGCCGCACGGCGATCTGCTTTTCGGTCTCGCCGATCTTTACCGAGGAAAAGGCGTGCAGGAAAGCCTTCTCGGTGGCATGAAAGGCGGCGATGATCTGGTTCTTTTCGGCCAGCGTCTTGTGCATGCGCGCACGCGCGAACACCGGTTCCGCTTCGCCGATTTGCAGCTTCGGACACTGCTTAGCCAGTGCGTTGTAATACGCAGCGGCCAGATATTCCGTTTCCAGCGCCACGTGCGCGGCGTCGAGCTTCAGTTCGCGCAGCAGTTCGGCGAGCGCCTTGACCGGCCCCGGCTCGAACTCGTGATAGCCGCGCACGTCCGCGATCCAGGTGTTCTGCTTCGCGTAGCCGGCCTCAAGGGTGCAGACCAGCAGCACCGGTTCGCGGCCCTTCGGCCAGACCACGAAGGCCAGCCGGTCGCGGATGCTGCGCTGGGTGGCGATGTGCACGTCCGCGGCGTAGCGCACGTTCTCAGGGGAGACCGCGATCACGGCGTCGTACGGGCTCTGCGCGATCGCACGTTCGAGCCTGGGCAGGTTGCCCATGGCGTCGGTTTTACTTTTAGTCATTGGCATCCTCAAAAAAAATCATGTCGCCTTGGCGGCCAAAAAGGTTTACGCCTTAAGCTGCAAGCTCCACCACCGCACGGTGACTGTTCGGCGTATCGAAGAAGCGGCGCAGGATCTTGAAGGTGTCGAGGTCGAAGCGGGCGGCTGCGGCGCCCTGCAGCAGTTCGCCGAGCTCGTCGTCGTTCTTCGCCGTGCCGAGATAGCACCACTGGTTGAGCACGTGGACTTCGGCGCGTTCGCCGCTGGTTTCGCGCACGCCGATGGCGCCGCGGTACGGCCAGGCGGCTACGCGCAGGGCGGCCAGCGCTGCCCCGAGCCGGAGATCGTGCTCGCGCGGGCTTTCCTGGTCGTTGCAGACGCCGCGGCAGCGTTTGAGTTGGTGCGCGAAGCAGACCCCCTTGCCCTTTTCCAGACCCACGCGGATCGGACACAACTCGTGATCGGCCGTCAGCGCGCGCAGGCGCTCGGCCGCCGCGCGCTTGGAGCGGAACACGCCGTAGATATTGCGGTTGCGGGCGAAGTCGATGTCGTCCGCGCGGGCAATCCGCGGCGCGCCACCGATCGCCGGATCCCACAGGAAGGCGCACAGGTCGTTATTGCGGCGCAGTTGTCGATTATGGACGGGCAGCAGTTCCTTCACGAGGCGCGCTTCCTCGAGCAGCGCGCCGAGCTCGCCGGCGGTTTCCTTCCAGTCGAGCCGCCGGATCTGCTGCACGATGCGCAGGTCCTTGAAGATGCGCTGGTCCGCGGCGAAGTGCGACAGCACGCGTGAGCGCAGGTTGACGCTTTTTCCCACGTACAGCGGCGTGTCGTTGTCGCCGTAGAACAGGTAGACCCCCGGCGTTTCGGGCAACTCATCGAGGACCAACGGCGAGAGGCCGGGCGGGAGCGTCGGTTGTTTGAGTTGTGCCTGCGCGGCGGCCGCGAGCGCATCCTCGCCGTGCTCCGTGCGCCAGATCCGGGCGAGGTCCCACAGCACTTTTGCGTCGCCCAGCGCGCGGTGGCGGGCGCCGCAGGTGATCGCGTGCCGTTCGAGCAGGCTGTCGAGGTTGTGCCGGCGGTGCTCCGGATACAGCGCGCGCGACAGCTTGACCGTGCATAGCGTTCTCGGCGCGTAGCGGCGCGCCAACCGCTGGAACTCGCTCTTCAGGAAGCCGGCGTCGAAGCGGGCGTTGTGCGCGACCAGCGTGCGGCCTTCGAGCTTGTCCCACAGCGCGCGGGCGATGTCGTCAAAGGAAGGCGCGAGGGCGACCATGGCGTCGGTGATGCCGGTGAGCAGCGAGATGTGGCCGGGGATCGTGCGGCCCGGATTGACCAGTGTTTCCCATTCCTCGACCACCTTGCCGTCCTCGACGACGAGCAGGCCGACTTCCGTGACGCGGTCCCAGGCGGCGTTGGCGCCGGTGGTTTCGAGGTCGAGGAAGACGAGCGGTTCGTTCAGCATGTCAGGTGCCGCGATGCCCCAGCACCTGTGAAATCCGCGCCGCCGCGTTCTTGACCTCGGCCGGCCAGGCCTTGCCGAGGCGCTCCGACGGCGCGGAGACCGACAGCGCGGCGACCAGCCGTCCTTCGTCGTCCAGAATGCCGGCGCCGATGCAGGAGACGCCGCGTTCTGCCTCCTCGTTGTCACAGGCGTAGCCGTGCTGCGCGATCTGCTCGAGTTCCTTCTGCAGTTTCGCCGGATCGGTCAGCGTGTTGTCGGTGTACTTCGGCAGACCGGTGCGCGCGCCGTAGGCACGCACCGCTTCTGGCCCGTCAGCGTGCAGGAAAATCTTGCCGACTGCCGTGATGTGCAGCGGCGCCCGCGCGCCGACGATCTGCACTACGCGCATCATGGACGAGCCTGCGGCCGTGCGTTCGATGGTGACCACCTCGTCATCGCGCCGGATGGAGAGATTGACCGTCTCGCCGAGCCGGCGGTGCAGTTCCTGCATGACCGGCAGCGCCTCCGCACGCACGTTCAGGCGCGATTTCACCAGCGAACCGAGCTCCAGCAAGCGGATGCCGAGGCGGTACCGGCCCGGATCGGTGCGCTCGACGAGGTGGTGGTCGAGCATGACCGCGAGGATACGGTGCGCGGTGGACGGGTGCAGCTTCGTTTCCGCCGCCAGCTGTTTCAGCGTCACCGCCCCCAGCTGGCGCGCAAGCGCGTCGAGCAGCGAGATCTGGCGCTCGATCACCTGGATCGAGACGCGGGGTTCCGGGGCGGGCATGCGGGGAGGGGGGGATGAGGGATGAGGGAAACACAGTCGAGCAGCGCGCTGATTTTACCTAGCGAAATCCGCTGGCTCCAACCGCCGGTCGCAGCCGGGCTTACAAAGCCTTACACCTTGCTCCCGAACAGGACGCCGCCGCGTCAGTCCTACACACAACCACGGCTTCAAGCGTTGTGCGCCGATCGGCGGCCTCGCGCGTTGAAGGCGTAGTGGCGCCGTGTGCATTCTGTGCGCGGCGCCAGGAGAGGAGCACCATGCACATCGTCAAACCGTGGCTGATCCGGGGGCTGGCCCTCTGGCTGGCGGCTTCCGTCGCCTTTGCCCAGCAACCGCCACCGGCTGGCCGCCAGGACGACCGCCCCCAGTTCCGGCAGGAAGAGCTGGACCAGATGCTGGCGCCGATCGCGTTGTATCCGGATGCGCTGCTGTCGCAGGTGCTGATGGCCGCCACCTACCCGCTGGAGGTGGTGCAAGCCGCGCGCTGGTCCCGGGCCAACCCGGGCCTGAAGGGCGAGCAGGCAGTGCGCGCGGTCGAGGCCAGGGACTGGGACCCAAGCGTCAAATCGCTCGTCGCCTTTCCGCAGATCCTGACCATGATGGACGAGCGGCTGGAGTGGACCGAACGTCTGGGCGATGCCTTCCTCGGGCAGCAGGCGGCGGTGATGGACAGCGTGCAGCACCTGCGCGACAAGGCCTACGCCGCCGGCAACCTGCGCTCCAACGAGCAGATGCGCGTCACGCGGGACGACCGCACGATCGTCATCGCATCGCCGGCCCCGCAGATGGTGTACGTGCCGTACTACAACCCCTACCTCGTCTACGGCGGCTGGTGGTGGCCGGCCTATCCGCCGGTGTACTGGCCTGCGCCCGTCGTGTACTACCCGCGACCGGCTTTCGTGTCCGGCTTCGTGTGGGGCGCGGGCGTGGCGATCGGCGCCGGCTTCTTTTACGGGGCCTTCAACTGGCCGCATCGCCACGTCACCAACGTGGTCACCGTGAACAACTACTACTACACCCGCAACGCCTACGTGAACCGGCCGGGCTATCCCCAGCGGCCCCCGCCCCTGCCCGGCGCCGCGCCAGTGATTTCGCAGTGGCAGCACGATCCCGGCCATCGCCGCGGCGTGCAGTACCGCGATCGGGCGGTGCGCGAAGCCGTGCTGAGCGTTGACGGCCGCCCCGTTGGCGCCCGGGACGGGCGCGACGACCGTCGCGAGGCGCGTCAGCAGGACCGGGCTTCCAACGGCAACCCCGGCGAACGTCCGGACGCGCGGGCCGAGACGCGGGATCGTCGCGATCCTGGCTCGCGTGCCGAAGCGGCTGCGCCGGCCGGCCGTGCCGATGGGCGTGAGGTGCAGCGCGACAGCCTGCACACGGGTCCTCGCCTGGAACCGCGCGCGGCGACCGAGCGGCCGTCACCGCCGGCGCAACCCGCGCCGACCGACCGCGAGCAGCGCAGCGACACGCGCGGCGATGTTCGTGTGGAAAGCCGTGGTGCGTCCAATGCGCCGGCGATCGAACCCGGCCGTGGACCGGGAAACGACGCGCGCGACCCGGCGCAGGGCCGCGCTGCTGCCGATCGCGGCGAGAGCCGTTCGGAGCGCGCGGACCGCGGACGACGGGAGGTTCCGGAACCCGTCGCGGCAACGCCGACCGCACCTGCGCCGGCAGTCATCCGCGCGCCGGAAGCCCGTGGTGCACAGCCCCGCATGGACAACGCCCCCGAGCGCCAGGCGGATCGCAACCCCGGCGAGCCGCGGGGGGATTACGGCGGCGGTCGCGGGCGTGAACCGCGGGCGGAGATGCATCGCTCCGATGCGCCGGCGGTCGTCGTCCCGCCGTCGGCGCCCGCGCCGCGGCCCCAGATGGCGGAACAGCGCGCACCGCCACCCTTGCCGGTACCCGCTCCCATGCCGCAAGCCCGCATGCAGGCGCCGGCCCCGCCCGCGGCAGCACCTCCGCCACCCCGCGCCGCACCGGCCCCTTCGGCCAGTGCGCCCTCGCAGCAGGGCGGGGGCAATGCGAATGGCGGTGGCCGCGGCGGCGGCGGGTCGCCCGTGCGCTGACGCAGCACGGGAAGTTTCCGGTAGAGTTCCGCCCTCGCGATTGCAACGGGAGGGCGGGTCATGGCGGTACGCTGGGATACGACGCAGGTGGACGGCAGCACGATGCGGATTTACATGGGGGTGCCGGACAAACCCTCGGCGCATCCCGGTATCATCATCGCGCAGCACGCGAGCGGCGTGGACGCGCAGATTCAGGATGCCGTGCACCGCCTGCATCGTGAAGGCTATGTGGTGGCCGCGCCGGAGCTCTACCATCGTCAGCCGGCAAACACCGACCCGTCCAAGCGCCTCGGCTTGCTGGTCGACCGCGAGATCATCGCCGACATCAACGCGACCGTCGCGCACCTCAAGACCCTGCGCATGACCGTAGCGCCGCTCGGCATCACCGGCTTCTGCATGGGTGGGCGGGTGACTTACCTCATGGCCTGCGTCAACCCGGAGTTCAAGGCGGCGGCGGTGTTCTACGGCGGCAACATTTTCCGGGCGCTCGGTGAGGGCCAGAGCCCTTTCGAGCGCTCCAGCGGCATCCAGTGCCCCGTGATCGGCTTCTTCGGCGCGGAGGACACCAATCCCTCGCCCGACGACGTGAAGAAGATCGACGCCGAACTCACGCGCCTCAACAAGTGGCACGAGTTCCACACCTACAACAATGCGGGCCACGCTTTCCAGAACTTCTGGTCGGCGGAGCGCTACCGCGAGCGGGCGTCGCGGGCGTCGTGGACGGAGATGCTGGCGTTCTTTACGGAGTACCTGAAGCGGCCGGTATAAGGCGCCGGGGAGGTTTCAATCCGGCTGTTTCACGCCAGCGTATAAGCCGTTTTCACGGTCGTAAAGAACTCCTGCGCGTAGTGCCCCTGCTCGCGCGGGCCGTAGCTGCTGCCTTTGCGGCCGCCGAAGGGGACGTGATAGTCCACGCCCGCCGTCGGCAGATTCACCATGACGAGACCCGCCTGCGCGTGGCGCTTGAAGTGCGTCGCGTGCTTGAGTGAGGTCGTGGCGATGCCCGAGGACAAACCGAACGGCGTGTCGTTGGCGACGGCCAGCGCTTCCTCGTAGTCCTTCACGCGGATGACGCTGGCGACCGGGCCGAAGATTTCCTCGCGGTTGATGCGCATGGCGGGCGTGGATTCCGTAAACAGCGTCGGCGCCAGATAAAAGCCGTCCGTCCCGCGTTTGAGCCGTTCGCCGCCGGCGGCCAGCGTCGCGCCTTCCGCCTTGCCGATCTCCACGTATTTCAGGTCCTGCTCGAGCTGCGCTTGCGAGGACACCGGGCCAATGTCGGTGCCTGCCTTCAGCGCGTCATCGACTTTCAGTCCCGCCATGCGCTGCTTCATCGCTTCCACGTAGGCGGGGTAGATGCCGGCAGTGACAATCAGCCGGCTCGATGCGGTGCAGCGCTGGCCGGTGGAGAAGAAGGCGCTCTGCACGGAGAGTTCCACCGCGGTCTTGAGGTCGGCGTCGTCGAGCACGACCTGCGGATTCTTGCCGCCCATTTCGAGCTGCACCTTCTTCAGGCTCGCGGCGCAGGCCTGTGCGATGCGTCCGCCTGTTTCCACCGAGCCGGTGAAGCTGATGGCGTCCACACCCTTGTGCTGGATGAGGGCTTCGCCGATGACGCTGCCGCGGCCCATGACAAGGTTGAACACCCCGGAGGGGATGCCGCTGCGCTGGATGATGTCGGCCAGCGCCCACGCGCAACCGGGCACGAGGTCGGCGGGCTTCATCACCACGCAGTTCGCATAGGCGAGGGCGGGTGCGATCTTCCACGCCGGAATCGCGATCGGGAAGTTCCACGGCGTGATCAGTCCCACCACGCCGACAGGCTCCCGCGTCACCTCCACGCCGATGCCGGGGCGCACCGACGCCAGCGTTTCGCCCGCGAGCCGCAGGCATTCACCGGCGAAGAACTTGAAGATATACCCGGCGCGCGTGGCTTCGCCGATGGCCTCGGGGCGCGTCTTGCCTTCTTCCCGCGCGAGCAGTTCGCCGAGTTCTTCCTTGCGCGCAAGGATTTCGTTGCCGATCTTGTCCAGTGCATCGAAGCGCGCCTGGATGTTCGACACCGACCACGCGGGAAAGGCCGCGCGTGCAGCCGCCACGGCTTCGTCCACCTGCGGCGTCTTGCCCTGCGCGTACTCGCCGACGACGTCCGCGAGGTTCGAGGGATTGCGGTTCGGCGCGTAGCCGTCGCCGGCGAGCCAGCGGCCGCCAATCAGATGGTCGTGTTGGGCAGTCATCGGGAAAGTGTCCTTGAGGTTCTTGCTGGATTGCGCGCCTGCGCGCAGGTACCGGGGCGGGAATGATACCGCTCCCTTGAGGGGGATCGCCGTTTCGGTGTCAGCGGCGCGGCGCGATGAGTTGGTAACGCCAGGGTTTTCCGGCCCAATGCGGTCCGGCGTAATCGACGCCGACCCGCGGGCCGCGTCTGACGGCGCGTGGCGCGATGCGCACGCCGCGGTCCTCGACCCACAGGCGGTCCGATACGGTGACGTCCGCGCCGTCGAGATGCCGGTCGATGCCCAGATGGCGCGTGATCCTGCCGGGGCCGAGCAGGAAGTCAGCATCGTCGTCATCCCCGATGGCGATCCCGCGGATCAGCACGCACTCCGGCTTGCCCTCGCCCACCGTGCTGAAGTTGAGTAGCCAGTGGATGCCGTAGCAGAGGTAGACGTAGGCCGTGCCGCCGTCGCGGTAGAGCGGCTCCACGCGCGGGGTGCGACGGCCGCCGTGGGTGTGCGCGGCACGGTCAGCGGGCCCCTTGTAGGCCTCCACCTCCACGATCATCGCCGCCCGCGTGTGGCCGCGTTCGCGCCGCACGAGGTACTTGCCGAGCAGGTCGCGGGCGACGAGGAGTGTCGGGCGGTTGAAATCGGCGCGGCTGAGGCGGCGCGCGGATGGCGCTTGCACTGCGGGCATGAAGTCGATCAGCCCGGCCCGGGCGTCTCGCCTTCGGGGATGGCGTCGTCGATCGCTTTCGAGAGGACATTGAAGGCCTCATCCCCGAAAGCCTTGTCGTCCATGTAGCGGGTTACGATCTTGTCGTTGTCGGCCATGCGCTGGACCATCAGGTCTTCAAGCAGTTGCCGCAGGCCGAGCTGGAATTTGTCGAAAGGATTGGCGCGCCGCAGTTTGACGACCTGCTCGTCCGCGGTCGCTTTCTCGCGGATCTGCTCGAAGAAGAACCGGTCCTCGTCGGTAAAGTTCGTTCCGAAGCGCTCGTTGAGCACCTGGATGATCTCGGACAGCGGCCCGCGTCGGCGCGAGGATGCAGTCGAAGCGGCGCAGCACCGTCAGCGGCAGGATGACCTTGCGGTACTCGTTTCTCTTGTACGGGCCGCGCAGCAGGTTGCAGATGCTCCAGATGAAGCTGGCGATCTGAGAATGGGTTTCAGCGAGCATGGAATGGGTCCATTGTCTGAGGCGGCTGGGAGGAAATCGGAGGGTAGCGGAATTCGGTTCCGGTGATGGCCTGATGAGTTTGTTTATCTGGACCTCAGCTCTCGCCGAGCAGACGAATTTTCTACGCAATGGGCAGGTCTAATCGCAGGTTTCGCCTGATCTGATCGAGTCTGCTTTCCGTAACCCGAGCCTGCTCTGCAAAGTCCGGCCATTTCTGCACCGCTGCGCGGACCTCCTCGACGATTGTCTCTGCGCGGCCGCGTTTCATCAACGCGCTTTTGGCGCATTCACGGAAGTCGACAATCGTGAAGTTGTCGCGCTTGCCGTTCATCGTCATTTGGTGGCTCTTGAGCCAGATGTTCTCGGGGTCGTACGCATAGGTCGCGTCGAAGGCGGGTGAAAGCGACCATGTGCCTGCCTTGTCCATCAAGAAGGCGATGTTCTTGACGTGATCGTCCTGATTGCGCGCAATGATGTTGAACGCCATCCGTCTAAACTGTTCTTCGGTCGCGGACATCGGCAGGGTCAACTGGCGCATGACAAGAAAAGCCTGTTCGTAGGCATGCGCGCCTGGGCTGTTGTAGTCGTAATGCGCGAGCGCGCCGAGCGATTGCATGTGCAGTTTTTCGCCGGCTTCCGTGCGGTCGAAGCGCCGGGTCATGAAATGTCGCCTGCCATTTTCTTCAAGGAGGCGGCACTCGCTCATGGCCACGCCTGCCGCTTTGGCCATCAGCGAATAGGCATACTCGATGGCGCAGTAGCCCTGTGGGTCGGCGAGTTCTTTGTCCCGGTTGCCTGACACCCCGTCGAATTTCAGCAGCCAGTACTGAAATCCCGACCCGGCCTTGGTTTGTCCCGAGCGGACTTCGTTTGTCTGCGGGTTCCAGGCGATGATCGCCTTGGCGCGTGCGCCGCCGGCAGACGTCCCGACGTGCAGAAGGTCCCGCAACGCATCTGCCTTGGCTGGTTCCGCAAGCGAAGCCTGGAGCTCGCTGCGATGGGTGAGAACTTCCGACGCCAGTGCCACCAGCGCATCAATTTCAATCCGCTTCGCGCGACGTGGTTTGGGGCCTTCACTCGGCGCGAACTCTAGCGCGCCCATGCCGCGCGTGCCGATGTAGCAAAGCCGCTCAACGGCGTTGAAGCTCTCCGGGCTGCGGCCCTCTGTCGCCAGCCACGAGTCGATCAGGGTGTTACCGAACTTGTCCGGCAGCGAGTCGGCGAGGAGGCCGGGAAGACCATGAAATGTTCTGGCAGGAATCTCGGGGAACTCATACACGCGGTTGCTGAGCGGCATGGTGACGGGGGAGACCTCAATACGGCTCCGCGCAAATGTCGGGTCGTATTGAAACGCCGCGGTTTCGCGGCCGACGGCTAACGACACGGCGCCTATGGTCCGCCCCCAGAGCTTTACGCGCGCGATGGTCGTCACGGCTTATCGTTCCATGTCCACTGGCCGGCGGCTGGGCCGGGGAGAGCGGGCGCGCGGGCGGAGGAGGCGCGCTTGCGTTCTTTGCCGCGCAGCTCCAGTTGCGTGATCGGGCTCGGCGCAGGCTCCGGGATCAGCGCATCCAGGCGCTCAATCAGATTGAGCACACGGCAGACGCGCACGAAGCTCGCCAGTTTCGCTACGCCCCCCGTTTCCATGCGCTCTACCGTGCGTTTGGAGAGGCCAGCTTGAGTGGCTAGCTCTGCCTGCGTCAGGTTTTGCTCCAACCGTGCTTGCGCCAGCCGCCCCCCCAGTTCTTGGAGTATCGCGGCATCTGAAAGCTGCTTTGAGATCTTCATAGGGCGCCAATTATGACGAGTAAATTGCAATTAATGCACTTATATCGACTTTTTTGGCGAATTACTATTTATTAACTTTTAAATCGTCATAAATAACGATTTACAGATGAAAATATAAATTTATCGTCATATATGGCGAATAAAGTATATCTCCATGTTGTAAACTGTGAATGCCCACTAACTACCGCCGGCCTCGAGGGCAAGGCATGACTTGGCGGTAAATCGAGGTGTCTTCCTGGATTCCGGCTGAGAGGGAAAGGGGCCTCCCCCTTCCTGGCCGGAATGACGGGCAAAAGCGGACGGGTTTTAACGCCGGATGATCGAGTAATCGACCCCGCGCCCGATGCCCAGACGGAAGCCCTCCACCCGCAGCACCTGCCCCGGGGTGATGTTGGCGAGGTTCACGTCCGGGCCGAAGGTGTTGATGAGCTCCGCGTGCTGCTTGGGGAAGCGGTAGGGATCCGCCTCGATCAGCAGGCGTTCGAACCAGGACTGCTTCTTGAGCGCTTCGATGGCATCGGCGCGCGTGGCGACCAGCATGTCGAAGTCGCTCTGCTCGACGATCACGTGTTCGATGCCCTGCTTGCCGACGGCTTCAACAATGCCGCCCAGCTCTTCGATGGACAGCGGCGCGGTTGGATTCTTGCGGCCGAATTCGTACTTGATGTAGAGGCCGCGCTTCTGGAAGCGGTCGATCATGCGCGCGCGCTCGTCGTCGGTCAGCGCCACGTAGTTCTCGGAGATTTCCAGGCCGCCGATCTCGAGGTCGGCCAGCAGCTTCTCCAGCCCGTCGAGTTCGTTCTTCTGCCAGGCGTATTCGAACAGGATGCCGCCAGCGAAGGGGATGACATCGAATTCGCGGTAGACCCGGGCGGCCGCTTTCACCACATCGCGCGGCAGCAGCAGGGCGTTCAGCGCATAGATCTTGGCGAAGTCGATGTAGTTCGCGCAGGCTTCCAGCAGGGGGCGGATGCCACCCTCCGCGCCGGTCCAGCCGAAGGTGTCCGGGCCGAAGTCGATCATGGAAGTGATGCCGCGCTTGCGCGGCTTTGGCGTGCGGGCGGGGAGCGTCAGGGCCATCGCGATCAGCTCTTGGGGACGTAATCGTCGGGCGCCCCGGGAGGAATCGGCGGATGGGCTTTCAAACTCTGCTGGAACGCATGGATCATTTTCCGCAGCGGCGTGCGGACCCAACTGAAGGTGTTGCCGACGTCGCATTCCTCCTTGGGGTCGCGCGTCAGGTTGAAGATGTAGGGGGTTTCCAGGTGGTTGGCGCCGTCGTTCGGCTCGCGCTCGAGCACGATGTGCATCTTCCAGTCGCGCCACTTGGCCGCCCGCAGTTCCTGCTTGATGTAATAGACGAAACCTTCGCGGTTGGATTTCGGCTGTTTGCCAGTGAAGAAATCGAGCTGGTCCACGCCGTCGATCGCGCGGTCCTTCGGCACCTCGGCGCCAACCACGCGCGCGAGCGTGGCGTAGAGGTCGGTGATGTGGACGATCTCGTTGGTGACGCCGCCCGGTGCGACCTTGCCCGGCCAGCGCAGGATGAAGGGCACGCGCAGCGCGCCTTCCATGGCCGTGTGGTACGTGCCAGTCCACGGGCCCGCGGTGCCACGCCAAGGCTGACGGAATTCGGGGCCGTTGTCGCTGCCGAAGAAAAACAGCGTGTTGTCGCGCAGACCGAGCGCATCCACGGCGTCGAGCATCTGCCCGACACGGAAGTCCATCTCGTGCATCGAGTCGGCGAAGTCCCCCGCGCCGGTTTTACCCGCGAAGTCGTGGTGCGGCAGCGTCGGGTAGTGCAGGTGCGTGAGCGGCACGTACGCAAAGAACGGCTTGTTCGCTTTCGCCTGCCGCGTCATGAAATCGATGGTCTTCGCCGTCAGCTCGGAATCGATGCGGCGGCGGGCTTCCAGATCGTAGACGTGCGCGTTTTTCGCCGGTTGCCCCTTCACGCCTTCCATCACGTAGGGCAGGGGCACGACTTCCGGATCGAAGCCGGGCGAACTGGTGAACATGCTTTCGTTGGTGGTGCGCGGGATGCCGTACCACTCGTCAAAGCCGCGGTCCTTGGGGTAGCGGCCTTCCTTGTCGCCCAAGTGCCACTTGCCGTAACAGGCGGTGGCGTAGCCCTTGCCCGCGATCAGTTGCGCGAGCGTGATTTCCCACGGGATCAGCCCCTGCGGCAGGCCGGCCGGTACCGATTGCAGCGCGCCCGTGCGGATGGGGTGCCGCCCGGTCATCAGCGCAGAGCGCGTTGGCACGCAATCCGACTCCACGTTGAAGTTGAGAAACTTGAGGCCCTCCGTCGCCAGCGCGTCGATGCGCGGCGTGGGCGCGCCGCGCAATGCGCCGCCGCCGTAGCAGCCGAGTTCACCCCAGCCGAGGTTGTCGGCGAGGATGAGGACGATGTTGGGTGTGGAAGTCTCGTTGGGCATGCGAATGGCTCCGTGGCAGTGTCGCGACCGACGGTGAATGCTAGCATCCCGCATCCCGCATCCCGCATTCCTTCCCGAGGTTTCCGCCGTGGCCTTCATCATCCGACCCTCCCGTTTGCGCCTGCCGCTATGCGCGCTGGCGCTGTTGTCAGCGTCCTTGGCGGGGGCGCAGCCATACCCGACCAAACCGGTGCGCCTGCTGGTGCCGTTCGCGGCCGGCGGCGCGGCCGACACGATCTCGCGCACCGTCGCCGAACGGCTCGGCGCGTCGCTCGGCCAGCAGTTCGTGCCTGACAACCGCAGCGGCGCGGCGGGCACCATCGCGCTCGAGCTGCTGGCGAAGGCAGCGCCCGACGGCTACACGCTCGGCACCGCCGGCGACACGATATCCCTGCTGCCGTTCACGTACAAGGGGCTCACGTGGGACCCGCGCACGAGCTTCACGCCGATCAGCCTGATGTCCACGCAGCCGCTGGTGTTGGTGGTGCATGCCTCAGTGCCCGCGGCGACCTTCAAGGAGTTCGTCGCCTACGCAAAGTCCAAACCCGGGCAGCTCGTGTTTGGCTCTTCCGGGCACGGCCACTCGCAGCATCTGACCGGCGAAATGATCAAGAAAGCAGCCGGCTTCGACATGACGCACGTGCCCTACAAGGGCGGCGCGCAGGCGATCATTGATCTCGTCGGTGGCCAGATTCCCGTTGCCGTACTCGGGGCTTCCACGGTGATTCCGCATCATCGCGCCGGCAAGGTGCGCATCCTCGGCGTCACCGGCCGCAAGCGGTCCACGGTATTGCCGGAGGTGCCGACGTTGGCCCAGTCGGGCGTGGCGGGCATCGACGTGCTGCAGACGCTGGGCCTGTTCGGCCCGCCGAAACTTCCGGCGGCACTGGTTGTCCGCCTGAACGCCGAAGTCGCGAAGGCGCTGGCCGCACCGGCCACGCGGGAGAAGCTTGAATCGGCGGGTTTCGAGCCGAGCCCGAGTACGCCGCAGGAGCTCGAAGCGCTGGTGCGCGCCGACTATGAACGCTGGGCGCGCGTGACGAAGGAACTCAACCTCAAGTTCGAATAGCCGCAAGGACGTCCCCGCCGCGTTCGCGGCTACAATCCGGCCGGGCGCCACGCTCGGGAGCGCCACACCAACCGGAGGAAGATCCATGCAGTCAGCCGTGATAATCGCCCTGGTGCGCGGCATCGTGTCCTTCTCATGCGCGCTAGCGATCACGGCGCCGGCGGCCGCCCAGTCGTACCCGCATAAGCCGGTGCGTGTCATCGTCGGCTATGCCCCGGGAGGCTCGGGCGATGTCATGGCGCGCGTGTTCGGACAGCGGCTGTCGGAGAGCTGGAGCCAGCAGATGATCGTGGATAACCGGCCCGGCGCCAACGGCATGATCGGCGCCGCGGCGGTCGCCCGCGCCGCGCCCGACGGTTACACCTTCCTGTTCGGGTACGTATCCGAGGTTGCGATCAACCCGAGCCTCTACAGCAAGATGACCTACGATCCGGCGCGCGAGCTGGTACCGGTGGCCATGGGCGGTGTGCTCCCGCTGCTGCTGGTCAGCAACCCCTCGTTGCCAGCGAAATCCGTGCGCGACCTGATCCGGCTGGCGAAGGCGCGTCCAGGCGAACTCACTTACGGGTCGGCGGGCTACGGTTCGCCCGCGCATCTCGGCGCCGAATATCTGAAGCGGACGGCAGGCGTGGACATTACGCACGTGCCGTACAAAGGCGGCGCCGAAGTCGTGACCGCGATCTTGAGCGGCCAGGTCATGGTTTTCTTTTCGGGCATTCCGCCCGCGATCGCGCACGTCCGCTCCGGGCGCCTGCGCGCACTGGCGGTATCCACGGCCGCACGCGTGCCCGGGCTGGAGGAAGTGCCGCCGGTGGCGGAGGCGGGGGTGCAGGGCTTCGACATGGCCGGCTGGTTCGGCTATTTCGCGCCCACCGGTACGCCTAGGGACGTGATCGACAAGCTCGCCTCCGGCGTCAGCGCCATCCTCAGGCAACCGGAGACCGGGCGCCAGTTCGTGCAGCAGGGCATCGTCATCGCGGAGATGGGCCCTGAGAAGTTCGCGCCCTTCATCCAGGCCGAAGCGCAGAAATACGCGCGCATCATCCGCGAGTCGGGCGCAAAGGCGGAGTAGGCTGCCGTGACGGCGGCGGGCATCGATCTGGCCACGGAAGTGGCCGAAGGCTTCGCGGTGCCGCCGTTCGGTATTCCTCTGGAGAGCCTCGCGTCTCTGACCCTGCCAGACGGGCGCAAGCTGCATCCGCGGCATCGTTCGGCGCGGTTCGACGAAGAGGTTCTCCCGCATGTGACCTCGGCGCATCTCGCGTGCGGCGTGCATTCCGGCGATCCCCTGCTGATCCGCCGCACCGCGGCGATGCTCGCAGCGCGCGGCATCCGGCTGGGCGCGCATCCATCCTATCCGGACGCATTCGGTTTCGGCCAACGGCGCCAGGCGATGCCAGACGAAGACGTGAAAGCCGTGCTGCTGTATCAGTTCGGCGCGCTGGCCGCGATCCTGCGCGGCATCGGCGCGCGAATGGAGCATGTGAAATGCCATGGTGCGCTCGCCTTTGACGTCTCCTACGAAGAGCAGTTCTGCGCGGTGATGGTCGACGCTGTGAAGACTTTCGATCCGGAGCTGATCGTCGTGCTTATGGCGGGTTCCCCCGGCCTCGACTACGGCAGGGCGCGAGGGCTGCGTGTCGCCGCCGAAGGTTACGTTGACCGCGGTTACGACCGGCACGGCAGGCTGGTGCCCCGCGAGCATCCGCAGGCGTTGATCGCGGGCGCCGACCGTGCGGCGGCGCGCGTCGCGGAGTTCGTGTGTGAAGGCAAGGTGACCTGCGTCGACGGCACGCGGATCGACCTGCACGTGGATACGCTGTGTCTGCACAGCGATACCGCGGGCGCAGGGGCGATCGCCGCCGCGGTGTCCGACCTGCTGTCGTCCCGGAAACTGGCGAAAGTGCCGCTGCGGGACCTGATCGGTTGACCGGAGCGCGTTGTCGCCGCGCCCCGACGCATGACGCGGCAGCGTTCGCGGCTACAATTCGGGCCGACGGCGCGCAGACAAGCGCCGCACCCTCCTGAGGAGAATCGCATGTCACGACGTTACGTTTCCCGGGCGCTCGCGCTCGCATTCGCATTCGTGTTCGCCGTCGGCTCGCTGGCGACAGCTACCGCGCACGCGCAAGGCTGGAAGCCTTCGTCCCCGGTTGCTTTCGTGTCGCCGTCCTCGCCTGCAGGCAGCCTCGATCTGACCGCGCGCCTGATCCAGAAGATCTGGGACGAGCGGCGCACGATCGGCGTGCCGGTCGTGGTCATCAACAAGCCGGGGGCCGGCAACGGCATCGCGTGGACCTACCTTAACGACCGTGCGGACGGTCTCGCGATTTCCATCGGCAACACCAACCTCGTGTCCAATCCGGTGACCGGCGTGCACGGCCTCGGCCATCGCGACGTAACACCGCTCGCGCTGATGTTCGACGACTACTTTGTGTTGGTTGTGCGCGCGGATTCCCCGTACAAGTCCATGCTCGATGTGCGGCAGAAGCTACAGGCGGATTCCGGTGCCGTCGCGATCGGCTTCGGTCCGGGCCTCGGTTCCGGCGGCCATACTGCCGCTGCGGTGGCGTGGAAGTCCATGGGCGCCGACGTCCGCAAGGGACGCTTCGTGCCGTATAAGTCCGCACCCGAGGGCATCGTCGCGATGCTTGCGGGGGAAATCGACATGGTCAGCGGAACGGCAGCCAACATGCCGCCGTTCCTGGCATCCGGACGCGTGCGCGCGCTGGCCGTAGTCGGCCCGCAGCAACTCACTGGTGCGCTGGCGGCGGTGCCCACCATGCGCGAGCAGGGATTCGACGCGGTGTTCACCAACTGGCGCGGCATCGTCGGTGCGAAGGGTATGCGCCGCGACCAGGCGGCGTACTGGGAGAATGCGCTGGCCGTCGTCAACGAGTCGGACGCTTGGAAGAAGGAACTGGAGCGCAACTTCTGGCGCGCCAACTTCATGACCGGCCCGAAGCTGTGGGAATTCCTCGACGCGGAAGCGGTCCGCTTTCGCGTCCTGCTAACGGAACTGGGGTTGAACAAATGATGCGCCCGGCCGTTCGTTGCATCGCACTCGCCGCCGCGTGCATCGCCGGGCTCGCCGCCGGCGGGGCGTACGCGCAAGGCTGGAAACCCACCCGTCCCGTCGCGCTGCTCGTCGGCGCCGCACCCGGCGGCAGCATCGACCTCACCGCGCGGCTGATCCAGCGGGCGCTGGACTCGCAGAAGCTGGTGCCGACGCAGATCATCGTCATCAACAAGCCGGGTGCCGGGCAGGGCATTGCCTGGGCCTATATGGTCGAAAAGGGCGGCGACGGCCACGCACTGGCGATGGGCGGTCCGAGCCTGACCTCGAACCCCATCCTCGGCACGCACAACATCGGCTACCAGGACGTCACCACCGTGGCGATGCTGTTCGACGATTACATGGCGTTCGTGGTGCGCGCGGATTCGCCCTTCAAGTCGATGCGCGATGTCGTGGAGAAGCTGCGCAAGGACCCCGGTTCGGTGTCGATCGGCGTGGCGCCTGCACTCGGCAGCGGCGCCCACATGGGCGCGGTGATGGGGCTGCGCGGTGCCGGCGTGAAAGTGAAGGACGTGCGCTTTATCGTTTACAAGGCCGCCGGCGAGGCGCTGACTGCAGCAATCGGTGGCGAGATCGATGTGGTATCCGGCACGGTGGCGAATTTCCCGCCGCATTTCTCGTCCGGCCGCATCCGCGTGATCGGCGTCACTTCGCCGCAGCGATTGGGCGGCGTGATGGCCAACGTGCCGACGCTGAAGGAGCAGGGCATCGATGCCACCTACACGAACTGGCGCAGCGTGATCGGCCCCAAGGGCATGGCGCGTCCGCAACTGGCGTTCTGGGAAAACGCGCTGGCGCAGGTGGCGAAGACGGACGAATGGCAGAAAGATCTGGAGCGTAACTTCTGGACCGCGAACTTCCTGACAGGCGCGGCGGCGAAGAAGTACATGGACGAGCAGGGCGTGCTGTTCCGCAACGTGTTCATCGAACTCGGCATGGCCAAACAGGAACAGAAATGAAGCAACCCAACATCCTCCTCATCACCTCCGACCAGCAACGCGCCGACTGCAACGGCTTCGAAAACCCGGACGTCAAGACGCCGCACCTCGACCGCCTCGCGCGAGACGGTGCGCGCTTCACGGCCAACATCACGCCCAACCTCGTGTGCCAGCCTTCGCGCGCGTCCATCCTGACTGGCATGCTGCCGCTGACGCACGGCGTGTGGGACAACGGCGTGGATCTCGATCCCAAGGTCGGCGAGCAGGGCTTCGCGGGCACGCTCGGGCGCGCCGGCTATCAGACGGCGTTTTTCGGCAAGGCGCACTTCGCGACCAAGACGACTTTCGCACCCACGGGCACGCCGGAGTGCGAACGGAGTCAGGCGAAGTACGGCCCGAACTGGTTCGGCCCTTACATGGGCTTCCAGCACGTGGAATTGAGCGTGCTGGGCCACCTGCACCGTACACGGCCGCTCAAGCGGCCGCCGATGGGGCATTACGAGCGCTGGTTCCTCTCGCGCGGCCAGGACGAGGAAGCGATGAAGCTGTGGGCGCAGGGCCTGCCGCCCGAGGTTGGCGCCGCGCAGACCTGGAGTTCCGCGCTGCCGGTGGCCTGGCACAGCAGCACCTGGATCGCCGATCGCATGCTGAAGTTCATGCACACGCGCGACCAGGCCAAGCCGTTCTGCACCTGGGTGTCCTTTCCCGATCCGCACCATGCCTTCGACTGCCCGGAACCCTGGGTGCGCATGTACGACCCCAAGAGCGTCACACTGCCGAAACACCGCACCCGGGACCTCGAACGGCGGCCGTGGTGGCACAAGGCCACGCTCGAGAGCGCGCCGCAGCTCACGGACCCCGAGATGCTCAAGTTCCGCGCGGAAGGTTCGCGGGTGCCGCCGCAGACCGACGAGCAGCTGGCCCACATGACGGGCAACTACTACGGCATGATTTCGCTCATCGACCACAACGTCGGCCGCATCCTGGAAGGCCTCGCCGAACACGGCCTCGCGGACAACACGCTGGTGGTCTACAGCACGGACCACGGCGACATGCTGGGCAACCATGGGCTGTACCTGAAAGGCCCCACGCCGTACGACGACCTCATGCGGGTGACGCTGGTCGCGCGCGGTCCGGGCGTGAAAGCGGGCGGGGTCATCCGCGAACCGGTGTCCACGCTGGACCTCGCGGCGACCTTCTACGAGGCCGCGGGCACGCAGGCCCCGGTGCCGGTGCAGAGCCGCAGCCTGATGCCCTTGCTGGCAGGCAAGCCGGAAACGCGCGATGCCTCGTACAGCGAGTGGTACGTGCATCCCTCGCGCTGCGGCGTGCCGCTCAAGCTGCGCACCGTGCGCACCAAGCAGTGGAAGTGCACCTTCGAACTGGAGTCCGGTGCGGGTGAACTCTACGATCTCGTCAACGACGCGGGCGAGATGAACAACCTGTTCGACGACCCCGGCTATCGGAAGGCGCGCGACGAGCTGGAAGGCCTCATGCGGGCGCGGCCCGGCAAGATCGTCGATCCGCTGCCGGAGCCGATCGGCATGGCTTGACGCTCCGCGGGTGCCCGCTCACTTGGGTGGTTTGATGCCGAGCTGCTTGATCAGCGCGAACCAGCGCTCCTGGTCGGTTTTCCACAGGGCGAGGAATTCCTCGGGACTGCTGCCGATGACATCGGCGCCCAGCGCGACGAACTTCTCCTTCACGTCGGGGGTCTGCACGCCGCGGGCAATCTCCCGGTTGAGCTTGGCGACGAGTGCAGGCGGCGTCCCGGCCGGCAGCGCGACGCCGTACCAGTTCGTCACGTCATAGCCCGGAACGGAATCGATCATCGGGGGGATGTTGGGCGCGGCGGTGGCGCGCGTGGCGCTGCTCACAGCCAGGGCGCGCAGCCGTCCAGCCTGGATGTGCGGCATCGCCGGGGCCAGGCTCGGGAAGTGGATGGGGATCTGGCCGCTGATGACATCGGTCATGGCCTGCGCGCTGGAACGGTACGGCACGTCAATGAGCTTGATACCCGTCTTGACCGCGAACAGTTCGCCGTTGAGGGAACTGGTCGTGCCCATACCCGAGGAAGAGAACTGCAGGGGCGCCGGTTGCGCCTTGGCGTATGCGATCAGTTCCTTCACCGTGCGGACCGGCAGCTGCGGCGACACCACCAGCACGTTGGGCACCACGGCGACGAGCGACAGCGGCTTGAAGTCCCGGAACATGTCGTACTGCACCGGCATGAGAGCCGGATTGATCAGCATGGCGGGGCCGACCATCAGCAGCGTATAGCCATCGGGCGTGGCGCGCGCGGCGATGCCGGCGGCGATGGTGCTGCTGGCGCCTTCGCGGTTCTCGACGATGACCTGCTGGTTCCACGTCTCGGTGAACTTGAAGCCGATCCGCCGGGCAATCGTGTCCGCCATGGTGCCGGCCGTATAGCCGACGATGATGCGGATGGGTTTGGTCGGGTAATCGCCGCTACTCTGGGCGTGGACGGAGGCATTCGGTACGATGCCGCAGAGGGCGGCAAGGCTGGCTGCGGAGAGTGTGCGCATGGTTTCAGTCCTTCGTATTGAATGTCATGGAAGTCTCCCTGGCAGGACAGGCAGCACGTTCTTGTAGGTTTATCAGTCAAACCGGCTCAGCGCATAGGGCCGGGCATCGATGGGCGGCGGGCTGCCCGCCACCAGGTGCCCCATGATCCTTGCGGAGATCGCGGCCTGCGTCAGCCCCAGGTGCTGGTGGCCGAAGCAATAGTAGAGATCGGCATGCCGGTGTGCCTGGCCGATCGCGGGCAGCCCGTCGGGCATCGAGGGGCGCGCACCCATCCAGCGCGTCGCCCCCTGTCCGTTCAGTTCGGGCAGATACAGCTTCGCCAGTTCCAGCAGCAGATCGGCGCGGCGCGGGTCCATGGGGGCATCGAAGTCCGCGAACTCCGCAGTGCCGGCGAGACGGAAGCCGTGTTCCATCGGCGTCATCGTAAAAAAATGTTCGCCGGTGGAAACGGGCCTGCACAGGGCGATGTGGGGCTGCGGCGCGAGCATCAGGTGATAGCCGCGCTCCGCCGCGAGCGGTACCTTGTAACCGAGCGGGCGGAGCAGGCGGTCCGAGATTGCGCCGGCACTCACCACGATTTTTTTTGCCTTGAGCGCCGGCGCTTCGCGGGTTTCGATGCGCCAGCCGCCGCCATCCTGCGGCAGCAGCCGGGTGGCGGTGGCGCGGTGAAACTGCGCGCCGCCGGCGGCGAGCGCATCGGCAAAGCGTTGTCCCAGCCCGCGCGGATTCAGGCAGCGACCCGAGTCCGGGTAGTGGATCGCGCCCGCGAGGCCGGGCAGGAGAGCCGGTTCGAGTTCCCGTAGCTGCGCGGCATCCACCCGTTCCACGCGCAGCCCCCGTTCGCGGATGGCGGGCATGCGGGCGGCAGCCGCGTCCAGGCTGGACGGCGTCCGGTACACCATCAGCGAGCCTTTGCGCTCCATGAGGTCGCGGGCCTGTGCAGCATCGAGCAGGGGATCGTAGCTGTCGATCGACAGTCGGTTCAGCGCCGCGATGGCATCGAGCACCCGCGGCAGCGCGGCAGGCCGCAGGATCGCCGCGGCGCGCAGCGCCCACGGAATCATGCGCGGTAGATACGCTGCACGCAGCACCAGCGGACCGAGCGGATCGAACAGTATTTTGGGCAGGCGGGACAGGGGGACCAGTGCGGCGGGCGGGAAGACGTGACCCTCCGCGAGGTAGCCGGCGTTGCCGTGCGAGCAGCCGCTCGCCGGTTCGTTGGGATCGACGATGGCGACCCGGCGGCCGTCCATCTGCAGTTGCAGCGCGCAGGCCAGGCCGACGATGCCAGCGCCGATGACGGCGACTTCGACGGAGTTCGGTTCGCTCATCGAATCACGGCGTTCATGACGGGGTGGCGCCCGCTGCCGCCAGCGCGTCTTCCCACAGCTTGCGGGGCAGGGTGGCACCTTCCCGCGCGATGCGCGCGCGGTTGGCAGCGCGCCGGTCGCCGGGCAGGCGCACCCCCGGCATTCCTGTCAGGCGCTGGAAGAACGCTTCGGCGTGCGCGCGCCAACCGGCTTCGTCGCCGAAGCGCGCCGGATCGAGGGCGATCAGCAGGTATCCACCGCGCGGCGGCCCGCCGTCCTTGTTATCCTCATCGCCGGCTTCCACGCTGAACGGCTGCCCAATCAGCCCCGCGCACAGCAACTCGACCATCAGTGCGATGGCGGAGCCCTTGTAGCCGCCGAAGGGCAGTTGGGCCCCCTTGAGGATGGCGGCGGGGTCGGTGGTGGGGTTGCCGCCGGCATCCACGCCAGTACCCGCCGGCACTGCGTGCCCGTCGCGCGCGGCGATCTGGATTTCTCCACGCGCCATGGCGGCGGAAGCCTGATCGAAGATCATGCTGTTGCCGTCGCCACGCGGCCAGCCGAAGGCCATCGGATTGGTGCCGAAGAAGGGCTTGGCCGCGCCGGCCGGCGCGACCAAGGGCATGTAGGCCGTGTAGCTCATCGCGACCAGGCCGGCCTCGACCAGCGGTTCGATGTCCACCCACAGCGCGGAAAAGTGGTGCACGTTGATGATGGCGGCCGCCGCGAGGCCCTGCGTGCGGGCGAGCGGCGCAATCGCCTCCCGCGCCATGCCCATCGCGAGCGGTGCGTAGCCGCCTTTGCCGTCGATCTGCACCACCGCGGGCGCCAGCGGGCGGACCACGGGACGTGCGGTGCCGTTCACTTTCCCGCTCCGAAGCGAGGCCAGATATCCGGCCAGCCTGAACAGGCCGTGGGAGGCGCCGCCATCCGCCTCGGCGCGCACCATGACGTCGGCCACCGCCGCGGCGTGGCCGGCATCGCAGCCCGCGCGCGTCAGCGCGGCGACGGCGACGGCGCGGATTTTTTCAAGCGGGACGAAGAGCGTGGACATTGGGCGGCACCGGGGAGCAATTACGTTAGCCGTGCGCTTATCAAATTTTGCGCGCCTTCACCGTCGCGACAACCAGTATAAGTGAGCTTAATCTTCATCATTGTCGCTGCTGATGGCGGACGACGCGCGCCATGCAAGCGCATGCAAGGATAACCCGTGGCGAGCCTAATTGCAGGCCACGGGTATAACCTGCGTGCCGGTTATACTGTTTTCAACGCCAGCCGGGCCATCCGGTCGGGCGATAGTCAGGGAGAGCACATGAAAACGACGATCAAAGGATTGACCGGGTTGGCCGGGGTTCTGCTGGCCGCTGCCGGAGCGTCACCCGCATTCTCACAGACCGCCGCGTCCGGCGCGGGTGTTTACCCGAACAAGACCATCCGCTTCCTGGTTGGCTTCGCGCCCGGCGGCTCCACCGACATCGTCGCGCGCCTGATCGCGCAGGAACTCGGCAAGAACATCGGCCAGCAGGTGCTGGTGGACAACCGCACGGGCGCCGGTGGCATCGTCGCCACGGAAGCGCTCGCCAGATCGGCACCCGACGGCTACACGATCCACGCCTGCACCACCGGCACGTTCGCGATCCAGCCCTTCATGTTCTCGAAGCTCCCGTACAACGTCGAGAAGGACATCGTCCCGGTCACGCAGACCGGTTCGCTGCCCTACATCATCGTCGTGCATCCGTCGTTGCCGGTGAAGAACGTCAGGGAGTTCATCGCCTTCGCCAAGCCGCGTCCGGGCCAGCTCAACTACGCCTCGTCGGGCGTCGGCACCGGCTCCCACCTGTCAGCCGCCTACTTCAACAACGCCGCCGGCATCGACGTGACCCACGTGCCGTACAAGGGCACTGGCCAGGCGATGGGTGACCTGCTCGGCGGCCAGGTCGTGATGATGATGGACCAGCCGGTCAGTTCGTTGCCGCACGTCAAGGCCGGCAAGCTGAAGATGCTGGGCATCAGCAGTCTGAAACGCTTCCCGACGCTGCCGGACGTGCCGACGATCGCCGAGTCTGGCGTGCCCGGCTTTGACGCCGTGTCGTGGTCGGGCGTGTGCGTGCCCGGCGGCACGCCGCGCGACATCGTCAACAAGCTCCAGCAGGAGATCGCAAAAGTGCTGCAGGCGCCCGACCTCAAGACGCGGCTGCTGAACGACGGCATCGAGCCGATCGGCAGCACGCCCGAACAGTTCACCGAGCACACCAGGAAGGAAGCGGTGAAGTGGGGCAAGGTGGTGAAGGACACGGGGGCGAAGGCCGATTGAGTCTCACGCATCACGTCAAACTTAAAACGGGTAGCAAGGAGGAGTCATGAAAACCACGCATCTGCTGTCGCTCGCCGCAACCGCCGCGCTGGCCGCCTGCGCGTCCGCGCCGTACGAACTGAAGGATATGGGGTCGTTCCACATCGGCGGCCGCGAGGTTGTCATCTCGGGCAAGCCGGTGAAGGAAGTGACCTTCACGCCGGGCGGCGTGCCGGCGAAGGTGGATCCAAACGGGGTCTACCAGGTCGAGCAGATGTACGTGCAATACTTCATTCCCGCGAACCAGAAGGGCGCGGTGCCGCTCCTGATGTGGCACGGCGGCGGCCTCACCGGCGTGACGTATGAAACCACGCCGGACGGACGCCCCGGCTGGCTCAACTATTTCCTGAAGAAGGGCTGGGCGGTTTACAACTCCGACGCGGTCGAGCGCGGGCGTGCGGGCTGGGCCATGTATCCCGACGTGTTCAAGGGCGAGCCGGTGTTCCTGACCAAGGAGAATCCGTTCGAGCGCTTCCGAATCGGCGCGGGCGCCGGTTCCTACAGCAAGGACCCGGCCAAGATGAAGCTGATGCCCGGCAGCCAGTTCCCGGCCGAGGGCTACGACAACTTCACCAAGCAGAACGTGCCGCGCTGGACGACCACCGACGACGCGATCATCGCGGCGTATACGGAGCTGGTGGACAGAGTCTGCCCCTGCGTGATCCTCGTGCACTCGCAGGCAGGCCAGTTCGGCCAGAAGGTCGCGCAGGCGCGGCCGGACAAGGTCAAGGCGCTGGTGCTGGTGGAGCCGGCGGGGATGGGTGACCCCAAACTGACGGCCAACCTGAAGAACATCCCGATCCTGGCCGTGTACGGTGACTACATCGAGAAGGATTCGCGCTGGCCCACGATCAAGGCCAACCAGTTGAAGCAGCTCGAAGCCGTGAAGGCCGCGGGCGGGCGCTACGAGGTCATCGACCTGCCCAAGGCCGGGCAGACCGGCAATTCGCACATGATGATGATGGACCGTAACAGCGATGCCATCGCCGGCATGATCAACGACTGGCTGGAGAAGCAGGGGCTTTATCGGTGATGGGTTATGGGTGATGAGTAATGGGTGAAGAGCACAATCCCCATCCTCCATCCCCCGTCCCCCATCACCCATCACTCATCACTCATCACTCATCCCTCATCCTTCATCCCCCATGGCCGACCCCAATCCCTACTCGAACCCTAGTCCTTTCATTACGTCCACCGGGAATGCCAGTGCGTCCGCGGCCGGCGGCATGCTCGTGTCGAACATCGAGATCATCCCGGGCCGCCGCATCCGTACGCATCTCGGCATCGTGCAGGGCAGCACCGTCCGCACCAAGCATGTCGGCAAGGACTTTCTCGCCGGGCTGAAGAACATCGTGGGCGGCGAACTCAAGTCCTACACCGAGCTCCTTCAGGAGGCGCGCGAAGAAGCCACGCAGCGCATGGTGGCGCAGGCGAAGTCCATCGGCGCCAATGCGGTGATCAACGTGCGCTACTCGACGGCGTCGATCACGGCGGGGGCGGCGGAGATTCTCGCCTACGGCACCGCGGTCGTCCTCGAATAACGGCGCGCCGCCCGCATGCTTGACCTGATCATCTTCCTGGTCCTGCTCGGGCTAGGCTACTTCATCGGCCAGTGGAACGAGCAGCGGCACTACCGGTCCATTCGCCTGCGCGAACGGCAGTACGCGAAGGTACTGGCTTTCGCGACCCGCTACCCGCCGGACGTCGCGCGCGAGCAGGCCTGCGTGCTGGTGGCGGGGTCTGTCGTGGTCGGCTCGGATTACTTCAAGCAGTTCGTGTCGGGGTTGAAGACGCTGATCGGCGGGCGGTTGACCTCCTACGAATCGCTGCTCGATCGCGCGCGCCGTGAAGCCATGCTGCGGATGAAAGACCAGGCGCTGCGGCTGGGCAGCCAGCTCGTGATCAACGTCAAGTTCGAGACCACCAACATCGGCGGCGGCCATGGGCAGTCGATGCCGATCGTGCAGGTCATCGCTTACGGGACCGCATTGAAACCGCTGGACATCCTGACGACGCCGACGCGCTGACGGTTACCCGCTGCGGCTCCGATGGACTTCGAAAACCGTCTTCCCGACGAAACCGTCAACTACAGCACTGAACACCCTCTCAAAGAGTTCACGTGGCTGGTGGTCGGGGCGCTCGGCACCGTGGCCGTCGTGACGGCACTGATCGGTTTCTTCGCCGGCGAGATCGCGGCGCGACTGCCGTTCAGCACCGAGAACGATTTCGCCTCCGGCATCACCCGGCACTGGGAAGAAGAGACCCGCGATGCGCAGGCCGAAGAGGCGCGCCTGGCGCTGCGCGCGATCGCGGCGAAGCTCACGCCCGTCATGGGCCTGCCCGAAGGCATGCAGGTCAACGTCCATTACTCGGCCGGCATGACGCCCAATGCCTTTGCGACGCTGGGCGGCAACGTGGTGTTCTACCGCGGCCTGCTGGTGAAGTTCGCCAGCGAAGACGCGGTGGCGACGGTGCTCGCGCATGAGATCGCGCACGCCAAGCTGCGCCATCCGGCGTCGAGCCTCGGGCGCGGCATCGCCGTGGGGCTGACGCTCTCGGCGCTCTCCTCCGGGATGGGGGAGAGCGTTGCGGGCGGCGCGCTGCAGACCGCGGGCACGCTGCCGCTGCTCAAGTACAGCCGCGATCAGGAAAGCGCGGCGGACGCGGAGGCCTTCGCCGCGGTGGCAAAAGTCTACGGCCACGTGGGCGGCGCGAAAGAAACCTTCACCGAACTCGCCAAGATCGGCGGGGGTGGTTACAGCCCCGCGTTCCTGCAGACGCATCCGCTGTCGCTGGAACGCGTCGCTGCGGCCGAACGCACGGCGCGGGAACGCGGCTGGGCGCTGGACGGACCGCGGACGCCACTGCCGCCGGGGCTGGCGGCGCTCAAGCCGGCGGAGGCTGTGAAGCCCGCGGCCAGTGCGGCACAATAGCGAGTCCATGCGCGTCGCCCTCTTCGTCACCTGCCTCGTCGACCTGATGCGCCCGCGCATCGGCTTCGCAACGATCCGCCTGCTCGAAGCCGCCGGCTGCACGGTCGAGGTGCCGAAAGCGCAGACCTGCTGCGGCCAACCGGCTTACAACTCGGGCGATCGCGCCAATGCCGCGGCGCTCGCCCGCAAGACGCTCGCCGAATTCGAAGGCTTCGATTACGTCGTAGCACCCTCCGGCTCCTGCGCGGGACAGATCAGGACGCACTACCCGGAACTGTTCGCGGATGATCCCGCAACGCTTGCCCGCGTCGAAGCGCTGGCGAAGAAGACGTACGAACTGACGGATTTCCTGGTCAACGTGGCGAAGATCGAGCAGGTGCCCGGCCGTTACCGCGGCGCCGTGACCTATCACGACGCCTGTTCCGGCCTGCGTGAACTCGGCGTGAAGCGGCAGCCGCGCGCGCTGCTGGCGCAGATGCCCGGCGTCGAACTCCGTGAAATGAACGAATGCGAGACCTGCTGCGGCTTCGGCGGCACCTTCGCGGTGAAGTACGGCGACATCTCCACCGCGATCGCCGACCGCAAGTGCAACAACATCGCGGCGAGCGGCGCGCAGGCGGTCGTTCTGGGTGACTTGGGCTGCATGCTCAATATCGAAGGCAAGCTGCGGCGGCGCGGTGACGACAAAACGCAGGTGCTGCACATCGCGGAAGTGCTGGCGGGCCCGGCCCCCGAAGCCGGCGACGACCGCCGATGAATCGCGCATCCGCGGGCGACTCACTGATGGCGGTGCCGGCCGCGCGCCGCGATCTGCCCAACGCGCTCCTGTTGCGGCTGACGGGCGCAACGGTGGCCGCGATCATGGCGTGGTTCCTCGTCCGGCCCTGGCTGCCGCCGGCGTGGCGCGAGGCGGGCAGTCCGGAGCTCTACGTCACCGGCGTGGCCGGCGCGCTGCTGCTGCTGGTGCCCGCGCTGTTCGCGCTGGCCAAGCGGAGCGGCCTTTCCCGCAATCCCGTCGGCTGGTTTAACGCGCACGTCTGGTGTTCCTGCGCCGGCACGGTGCTGATCGTGATTCACTCGGCGGGTTTCCTGCGGCGTCCGCCCGCCCTGCTGCTGCTCGCGCTGCTTGCGTTAGGCGTGCTCGGCGTATGGGCGCGGGTGCGTGGGTCGCGCCGCATGGCGGCGACCTTCGCGTCCAAGGCCCCGGCCTTCCGGCCACCGGATGCCGCCACGCGCGAGCGGCTGCGAACGCTCATCGCGGACAAGCGCCGCCTGCTCGCCGTGCTGGACCCGGCCGCGCGCGAGGGCACGTTTTCCGTGACGCTGCCGCATTTCCTGAAAACGCCGTGGCAGTCCCTGGCCTATCGGCGGCTGGAGCTTGAAGAAGCGCGGCTGCTCGGCACCCGCGCCGCCGTCAGCGGAGCACAAGCCTGGTGGCGGCCGCTGCACCTGCTGATCGCGTGGGTTTTCGTGCTGGGCATCCTGATTCACGTGATCACGGTGACCTTTTTCGCGGGGTACGTCGCGGACGGCGGCCCGATCACGTGGTGGCACCTCACGGCATGGTGAACGCATGAGCGATACGCTTACCCCCGACCCGGCGGCGGCGCAGCGCCTGGCCCTGTTGATCGACCTCGAGCGCTGCACCGGCTGCAAGAGTTGCGAGGCGGCCTGCAAGCAGGAGCACGGCCTCGGGCCCGGCGAGTACCGCAACAAGGTCGTGTGGGGCAGCGGCGCCGAGGACGCGGGCCTCGCCTTCCTGACGCTGACCTGCCAGCACTGCGAGCGGCCGGCGTGCGTGCGCGCCTGCCCGGTGAACCCGAAGGCGATCACCAAGGATGCCGTCACCGGCATCGTGCGCGTGGATGAGTCGCAGTGCACCGGCTGCGGCGAGTGCGTGGTCGCCTGCCCGTACAGCGCGATGGGCTACGACGCCAAGGGCCACCACGCGGTGAAGTGCGACTTGTGCACCGACCGCCGGGCGGCCGGGCGCGAAGACACGGCCTGCTCCAGCGTGTGCCCGACCAAGGCGATCCAGTTCGGCCGCCGCGACGAACTGCTGGCGGCGGCAGCGCAAGCGGGCCGCGTCCCGCGCGACCAGGACCACTTCCTGCTCGGCCCCGCGACGATCTATCTGGAGCGCACGGCAACGCTGGAGCCACGCGCGCTTGCGCCTTCGCGCGTTCCGCCTGCCGAAGCGCGGCGGCCCGCATTCATGGATGCGATCGTCGCGCAGGCCACGATGCTCGATTCCACGCCGGCCTATCCCTACGGCCTGCCGCGCGCGGACACGCTGCCCGACCGCGTGGTGCCGGCGGGCTGCAACATCTGCTTCAACTGCTGCACGACCAAGGTGCACCTCAAGGGCAACCAGGTAGTGCGCATCACCGGCAACGACGAAGACCCGTTGCTGCAGGGCCGCGTGTGCCCGAAGTCGCAGCTGACGCTACAGCTCTATCACAACGAACACCGGCTGCTCTACCCGCAAAAGCGCGTCGGTGCGCGCGGGGAGGGCAAGTTTGAGCGCATCTCCTGGGACCAGGCGCTCGACGAGATCGCGGCGCGGCTGACCAAGGTCCGCGACGCCTTCGGGCCGGAAGCGCTGGCGATGTTCATCGGCACCCGCACCGGCGCGGTCGATTACCGCTGCACCACCAGCATGTTCGCGCAAATGTGGGGCACGCCAAACAAGGACGGCACCGATCCGTTCTGCGCGAGCTCCAAGAACGTCGCCTTCGAAATCACGCAGGGCCGCATCGGGTCCGGCAACAGTTACACGGAAGGCGATCTCGGTTCCGCGGCGATGTACCTGTACCTCGGCGACAACCAGGCGGAAACGCGGCCTGTGTATTTCGGCATGCTGAACGAGTGGCGGATGAAGAACAAAGCCCGCATGGTCGTCGTCGATCCGCGGCTGACCGCGACGGCGTCCAAGGCCGACCGCTGGCTCGCCATCCGGCCCGGCACCGACATGGCGCTGGGTCTGGCGCTCTGCCAGCATATTCTGGCGAACGACCTGCACGACGCCCGCTTCTGCGCTGAATGGGTGCTCGGCTTCGAGCAGTGGCGCGACTACCTCCGCGCGCGCGGCTACACGCCGGAGTGGGCGGCGCCGATCACCGGCCTGCCGGTGGAGGAAATCAGGCGCCTCGCGGAGGAGGTGGCCGCCGCCGACGGCTGTGTGATCTTCGCTAGCCGCGGCGTGAACCAGCACACCAACGGCACGCAGACCAACCGCGTGCTGATGTTCCTCGCCGCGATCACCGGCAACTGGGGCCGGCGCGGCGGCACCTACTTCAACATGAGCGCGGGCACGCCGCTGTCGGCGAAGGTGCCGCCCGAGCGGCGCGTGAAGCCCGCGCGGCCCAAGGTGCGGCGCAGCCCCGCCGGCTGGACCGAGGCGATGCGTCAGGGGCGGCCGTATCCGATCCGCGCGCTGATCTCCTGCAACAACCCCTTCGCGCACTGGCCGGATCAGACCGCCACGCGCGAGGCCTTCGAGGCGCTCGACCTCCTGGTGCATATCGAGTTGTTCGCCAACCAGACGTCCATGTATGCGGACTACCTGCTGCCGGCGGCGACCGGCATCGAGAAGGGCGAGATCGGCCGCTCCAACGACGACCGTCGCATCGTCTGGATCGACAAGCTGATCGACCCGCCCGGCGAAGCGAAGTCCGACACCTGGATCTGGGTCGAACTCGGCAAGCGCTTCGGCTTTGATGACGTGCTCAAGGAGAAATACAAAGACCCGGCCGTCATGTGGGACGAAGTCTGCATCGACAACGAGCAGATGCGCGGCTGCACGCAGAAGCGGCTGCATTCGACGCCTTACCGCTGGGTGCGCCAGCCGGTGGCGAGCGAGGACGCCGCCGAGATCGAGACGCTGTACCTGGAGGGCACGACCGCCATCGGCGCGCCGCCCGGCCACCGTTTTCCGACGCCCAGCGGCAAGCTGGAATTCTGGACCGAGGCGCTGGAGGCGAAGTTCAGCGCGGTGGGCCTGTCCGCGCTGCCCGAGTTCTATTCGGAGCGCGAGCAACTGGTCGACCTGCCGTACGCGGAGCTGGAGTCAGGCGACGACGAAATCGGCGTGCTGTCGCCGTTCTGCAAGAGCGACACGGGGGTTTCCCGCGCGCACATCGTGCCGGCGGCGGATGACGGGCCGGGCGCGCAGTTGCGCGCACGGGGCTTCGACACGGAACTCATCACCGGCCGTGCGTCAGCAGCGCACTTTCATTCCTGGACGCATTACTTCTGGCAGGCGCAGGAAATGATGCCGGACCTCTACTGCCAGATTCATCCGGACAAGGCGCAGGCGCTGGGCATTGCGGACGGCGACCGCGTGCGGGTGGAGTCCGCGCGCGGCGCGGTGGAGGCGATGGCTTGGTTGCACAGCGGCATCCGGCCGACGGCGGTCTTCATCCCCATCGGCTGGGACGAACGGCAGCCGTTTCATCCGTGGCGGCCGGTTAATTTCCTGACGGACAAGATGCAGCGCGATCCGGTGTCGGATCAGACCAATCTCAAGGCACTGCTGTGCCGGGTGTCGAAAGTTGCAGGGTAGATCGGCGCGGGTCTTGTTTTAGTCCCCCCTCCCTTGCGCAGTGCGCGGGGGAGGGTTGGGGAGGGGGCAAAGCTTTAGAAGTAAGGTGTTTGCACTGCGTCTGCCCCCATCCCAGCCTTCCCCCGCTGCGCAAGGGAAGGTGAGAAATGACTGCGTGCGATCGATTGCCCATCCCAGCCTTCCCCCGCTGCGCAAGGGA
>Ga0105044_10000704_pt1 | contig 42166 bp, 33 predicted proteins | sample MAT01_FD_78092 | JGI IMG/M metagenome (GOLD analysis project Ga0105044, IMG submission 78092) | Freshwater microbial communities from Lake Fryxell liftoff mats and glacier meltwater in Antarctica - MAT-01 | ecosystem: Environmental > Aquatic > Freshwater > Ice > Liftoff microbial mat | place...
CCGTTTTGCGCACTGCCGAAACCATGCCGGGCGACACCGGTTTTTCAGCGCCGCTGCCACCATCGAGATAAATGAGTTTCAACCCAAGCATTTCTCCGGCCAATGCGGTGGCGGCGGCAATCTCAGGCTTGTTGTATGGAAGTGGGAGGGAGTGACTGATATAATGGGCGGTAGTCGGGGCTCCGCAATTTACAAGCATGTATCCCGTGGGTATTGTTTCAAGGTTGGCTGCACGGATGGCAGGGGCAGCCACGACATGATGCCCGATCAGAAATTCCGGATTTCTCCCGCTTATGAGCGAGAGGAAAAGCATGGCGTGTGCATGTGGATTAATTTGCATCGGGCTCGATGGAAAGAGCACGACGGGAATTCTCGTGGTTTGCCGCAAGACCTCCACCGCATTGAATGGGAGATGTGTCGTAATCAGGCTTCCGCCAAAAAAAAGATAATCCACCTCGTACTGCTCAGCCCTTCGCGCCAGATCGATCAATTCGTCCAAACAGGAAATATCATCCGGATCAATAAGCCGGGCGAGCAATTTTTTGCCATGGCTGCAGTGGTTTTCGATATGTGAGAGGATATTCAAAATGCTTCTTTGCCAAATGTAAGTTTAATCGATTAAATAGGCCAACGCAAGATCACCGGGAAAATGAGAAGCCACTCTATGAGGAATATTCTGCCCCTTTTTCTTTACAGAAACCATCGTTTCGCCGGAAAGGGCATCGAAATTTTTGATTTCAATATCCCTGAAAGGAAGTTCGGTGCCATACGTTTTGAAAACGGCTTCTTTTACCGACCAGATCAGTGATAGCGCGCGAAGATCATCCGTGCTTTTTATCTTTGCAATTTCTGTTTCATCCGTAAAACGTGGGGCTACGATGCGCAGTTTCGGATCGATCCACTGGATATCCACTCCGGTGTTTTTTTGCGAAAGCAAAACCGCAACGGTTCTTCTGGAATGGCTGAAAGAAATTCGGGGGCCGTTAAAAAGGTATGGTTTCCCCTTCCGGTAAAGCTGAATGGCCTGGGGAAATATCCGGCAAAGCAGAAAGCGAGATGCATACCATTGCAATTTTTTCTCAGGATGGTTGATGGCTCTGCCTGCGTCTATATTAAAATCCTGTTCTTCCAGCGAATGTTTGAAATAATCGAGTGATTCTTCGGCTTCCCAAAGCGCCACTTCCATTTCATCATGAGAACGGTAATAAATCAAAGGCATGTGACACAAATTTTCCCGATAAGGGTTTCTTGATCGCAAATATACTGAGCGTTAATTTGTATCTTTGCGCTTCAAAAATTAAAAGATTAATTTAGATGAACAAGTCTGCGGAAGTCAAGAGATTACCCTACAAAGTAAAAGACATTACCCTGGCCGACTGGGGAAGGAAAGAAATCAGGTTGGCTGAGGCCGAAATGCCTGGTTTGATGGCGCTGCGAAAAGAGTACGGTGCGAGCAAACCGCTTCAAGGCGCGCGCGTCGCAGGATGTCTGCACATGACTATTCAAACGGCGGTTTTAATAGAAACCCTTGTAGAACTGGGCGCCGAAGTGACCTGGTCGAGCTGCAATATTTTTTCTACCCAGGATCACGCTGCGGCAGCCATTGCGGCTACAGGTGTGCCAGTGTTCGCGTGGAAGGGAATGAACGCAGAAGAATTTGACTGGTGTATTGAGCAAACCATTTTCTTCAAAAATGGCGAGCCTTTGAATATGATTCTGGACGATGGGGGAGACCTCACCAATATGGTGTTTGACAAGTATCCGGAACTCTCTCAGGGAATCCGCGGTCTCTCAGAAGAGACCACCACCGGCGTGCACCGCCTTTACGAGCGTATGCGCAAAGGGACCTTGGTAATGCCTGCTATCAATGTGAATGACAGTGTAACCAAATCAAAATTTGACAACAAGTACGGTTGTAAAGAGTCGTTGGTGGATGCCATCCGTCGCGCTACAGATGTGATGATGGCTGGAAAAGTAGCTGTTGTGGCTGGTTATGGTGATGTAGGCAAAGGTTCGGCTGCTTCTCTTCGCGGTGCTGGTGCGCGTGTAATTGTTACGGAAATCGATCCCATATGCGCGCTTCAGGCTGCCATGGACGGATATGAGGTGAAGCCTATGATGGAAGCCGTGAAAGAGGTGGATATTGTGGTAACTGCTACCGGAAATAAAGACATTATTCATGGCAAACATTTCGAAGCCATGAAGGACAAAGTCATCGTGTGTAATATCGGACACTTCGACAATGAAATCGATGTGGCCTGGTTGAACAAAAATCATGGAAAGTCAAAAATTGAAATCAAACCGCAGGTAGATATGTATACCATAGGTGACAAAGATATCATCCTGTTGGCCGAAGGTCGTCTCGTAAACCTCGGATGTGCCACTGGTCACCCTTCATTCGTTATGTCCAATTCATTTACCAATCAGGTTCTGGCCCAATTGGAATTGTGGAACAACCACGGAGAATATGAGAATAAGGTGTACACACTCCCCAAACATCTCGACGAAAAGGTAGCCATGTTGCACCTTGCGAAAATCGGTGTTGTACTGGAAACTTTGTCGAAAGACCAGGCGGACTATATCGGAGTTGAGGTCAAAGGTCCTTTCAAGCCGGATACATACCGCTATTAATTTTGATATTTTGACACAAGCTGAAAGCCCCGACCCAAATCGGGGCTTTTACTTAATTGTACACGCGAAGTACGTTGGTATTGGAGTTGAACTGGTATTCGAAGGCTTGCAGCGGCCTTAATGCTGGCCCTTCCGATGGCAGGCCATCCACTATATTAAAAACTGATCCACAACATTCCGTATCGGCTGCCGTAATATTATCTTCCGCATTTACGTTTACCCGACAGGAATTTACCACCTGATAGGTGCAATGCCGGTCAAAAACGCCAAAATCAGATTGACTGATCCGGTAGATGATGATGCCTTGAGATCCGCCGAGGGCGTAAACCCAGCCACCGGGATTTAATAAAGGATTATATTGGGGAAGGTTGAGGTTGATCTGAATATCGGTGGGAATGCGGGGTACCTGATCCGCGTTATCATCGTCCCTGTTGCACGAGAGAAAAAGTGTTAGGAATATAAGAAGTATAAAAATATTGGTTTTTGGCATAGAATCAGAACTTATAACAAGGTCTAAGACAAAAGTAAACGGAATATCATGATTAAAATTTTTCTCATATCCTTTCTCCTATTCGCAGAATCCGTCGCCCAGGCCCAGGAAAATCCTAAATCGGTGGAAAAACAGCGCAAGGAATTTCTCGAATTACAGGAAAAGAGGGATGAGGGTGCCGCCGCAGCGCAAAAGGAAGGCATAAAAAAGCACGGGGAAATTCAGACCAAAGATGTCCAGAAACGAATGAAGAAAACCCGTCGAAAATCAGAGCGAATTCAACGCAAAAAGCACAAAGACAATATCTTCGAGCGCACATTTCGAAAAAAACCCAAAAGACGTTAACACACCGATAACCTTCCGGACATGTTAATAATTACGTTTTCGTGTGAACTGGTAATGCCCTCTGGTTAAAATAATCCCCGTACTTTTATTTTCATCAAGTAGCGACTTATCGTGGATTGTGGTCATTTGGCATTCAATACCTAAGAACTGATTTGGGTCAATTCAATTTTTAAGTGTCAAATATACTTTTCAGGAAGTGTGTTTTTTTTGACTTGGTAGAATGAATCAATTTACTTTATATTTACCGCCTTGTTGCGAAAAAGTTAAAAAAACGTAAACTGAAGCTTATGTTGCGAAATCTTTACCTGTTGGGATTCATCTGTATATTTCTTACCCCTTCACTTTATGCCCAGGTTGGTTCTGGTACCCTGAAAGGTAAACTTACCGACTCAGAAACAGGAGAACCCCTCCCATTTGTAAATATTGTTTTACAATCCGGTGACCGACAAGTAGCCGGCGGAGCTACTGACTTTGATGGAGATTACACCATCAAACCAATACCTCCTGGGACGTACAACGTGTTGGTATCCTATGTAGGATACAATGCCCAACAAATAAACAGTGTGCGGGTTAACAACGAAAAAATCACATTTCTGGATATTAAACTTGAATCTGGTGTCAAGTTGGATGAGTTTGAAGTAATCGAATATACGGTGCCGCTTATTGATAAGGATGGTGGATCAACTGGTGCCACAGTTACGAGAGATGATATCGTTAAAATGCCAGGTCGATCTGCAACTTCCATTGCAACTACAGTTGGTGGTGTACAACAAACCAATGATGGAGTATCCATTCGCGGAGCCCGCGAGGGGAATACGTTCTTTTATATTGATGGGATTAAGATACGTGGATCGACCAATCTTCCCAAAGCCGCCATCGAAGAGGTACAAGTATTGACAGGAGGTATCCCGGCGAATTATGGGGACGTGACCGGGGGTTTGATCGCCATTACCACGCGTGGTGCCAGTAGCCAGTTTTTCGGAGGAATAGATGTAATTACTTCAGGTTTTGCCGATGAAGACGGTGGTGGATTTGGTTTGGATTCATATGCCCAGACGCAAGTGGAGGCCGTATTATCCGGCCCATTGCTTTTCAAAAAAGATGCAGAAGGAAACAAAGAACGTCCGTTGCTTGGTTTTATTTTGTCTGCCAATTACCGAAACTCTCTGGATTCACGGCCATCTGCCATCGGAAACTTCAGGCTAAAGAACGATGTGCGTCAGGGACTAGTTGACAATCCGATCAATTTTGTATTGAATGATCCAACTTTTAACCCCACCACGAATGTGTATCTGGATGCCAATGGCAATCCGGTGAATTCGACTTTCGTATCACCGAATATTCAGGGTAACCAAGCTTCTCTTTTTCTTCGTGAAAATGATTGGGAACGTGTGGATGCCAGGCAAAACGCGAGAGTCCAGGGCGGGACATTTACAACAAAAATTGATATAGCAACCACCCCCAATATTGACTTTTCGGTAGGAGGTACTTTTGACTTTACAGCCAATGGTATTTACAATTACGCAAACAGCTTCATGAATTACCAAAACAATGGGCAGCGAAGAGATATTACATACCGGGCCTTTGCGCGATTTACCCAACGTTTTGGAGGGAATTCTGATGCAGATAATGCTTCTTCATTGGTAAAGAATATCTTTTATAGCATCATGGTGGATTATGAACAGTCAAATACACGTATTTGGGATGAACGCCACGAAGATCGTCTCTTCAATTATGGCCATGTTGGTGCCTTTGAAGAAATACAAGCCAATGAATATGAGTTGAGGGCAGATACGGCAGCCAGTGGGTTTTATCACAGTGGATTCAGGGTTCTGGAAACTACTTTCTCACCAAGCGACGCCAACCCTGATTTGGCCTCTTACACCAATGCGTTATACAATTACTACGATGAGATTGGATTTACCGTGAGAGAATTGGAAGATATCAATGTATCCGGAGGTTTGATTAACGGTCAGGTGCCGCCTGATCTTTATAATTTATATCGCGGAATTGGCAGACCATTCGGCACGTTCCAAACATTTAGCACCAATCAATTTCGAATTACGGGTTCGGGTTCGGCTGATATTGGAGATCATGCCATTACCCTGGGTTTTGAATTTGAACAATTTACCCAACGCAATTTCAGTGCTGAACCGTTGGAATTGTGGGAACTTGCCAGACTAAATGCCAACACGCATATTGATGAGTTAAATACTGCTGGTACGCCCACTTTGAGTATCGTTGACGGACAGCCATTTTACACTTATGACCGCTTAATCAGCCTCGATGACCAGTCGACTTTCGACCGCAACCTGCGACTGGCGCTTGGACTCGATCCAAACGGTTCTGATTATATCAATGTTGATGCACTCGATCCTGATATTTTCAGTCTGGATATGTTCAGTGCCACCGAGCTTTTAAATCAAGGCCGGGAACGGGTTAACTATTATGGTTATGACTACACTGGCGAACGAATTACAGGCCGCAGCCCTACGGTAAATGACTTTTTCAATGAAAGAGATGCAAATGGAGATCTTACCAGGCCACGTGGGGCATTTGAACCTATTTACATCGCTGGTTATATCATGGACAAGTTTGCCTTTGACGACATCATTTTCAACGTTGGCGTACGTGTGGACAGATTTGATGCCAATCAGCCTGTGCTGAAAGATAAATTTGTCATTGGAGAGGCACAAACAGTAGCCGACACCAGAAATCCAATGAATGCAGAGAATGATGGTTTCTTTTTTCCTGAACATCCATCCAATGTAGGCGAAGACTGGGTGGTGTACGTGAGTGACTTGCAAAACCCTTCCAGCGCGACAATTAATGGATATCGCGACGGAGATACATGGTACAATGCCCAAGGGGTTATTGTTCCCGATCCAAGGGTTCTCAGGACAGCAAGTGGTATCGCGCCTGCCTTGTTCGATACAGATGCTGTGGGTGAAAATCTAACAGAAGATGCATTTGAAGACTATACGCCTCAGATCAACATCATGCCTAGAATCGCGTTTTCGTTCCCTATTTCGGATGAGGCCGTATTCTTCGCGCATTACGACATTCTTACGCAGCGTCCTACCGGGCAAAACATTTCGAATTTGACGGATTATCTCTTTATTCAAAACAGAGGAAACACTGCGATAGCCAATCCAAATCTGCAACCGACGAGGACCACAGAATATGAACTGGGATTTCAACAGGTACTCTCGCGCTCTTCTTCCCTCAAAATCTCTGCTTTCTACCGGGAAACCCAGGATGAAATTCAGGCGCGTCGGCTTCTTGAAGCATACCCGGTGACATACACGACATTCGATAATTTCGACTTTGGTACTACAAAGGGATTGACGTTGACCTATGACCTCAGACGAACCGGTAACGTGACCCTGAGGGCTGCTTATACCTTGCAGTTTGCCTCCGCAACAGGTTCCAATGCAGAGTCAGCCGTGAATCTTGTCAACTCAGGAGACCCGAATCTGCGCGTAATTTTCCCAACCGACCGCGATCAGCGTCACCTGTTTATTACCACTTTTGACTATCGTTATGGTTCTGGTAAAGATTACAACGGTCCGGTGATTGGAGGTCGTCAGATTCTATCCAATACTGGATTAAATATTGTTAGCACACTGGGCTCAGGAACACCGTATTCACAACAACAGATTGGTACAGCTGAAGCTTTCATCCAGGGTGGTGGTGCGCCGCAATTACTCGGTACCATCAATGGTTCCAGACTTCCATTTCAGTTCCTGATCAATGCCCAACTCGACAAGTCTTTCACGTTGAATTATGGTAAGGACGCCGAAAAACAAAAACAGGCTTTCCTCAATGTTTATTTGCTGGTGAACAATTTACTCAACACACAGAATATTATTCGGGTATACCGGTTTACTGGAAATCCTGATGACGATGGATATTTGAATTCGCCCCAATTTCAACCAAACATTGAAGCACAATTGGATTCAGAATCATTTCGTCAGTTATATGCCTTGAATGTGAATTCACCTTTTAATTACAGCACTGCCAGAACCATACAACTAGGCCTCCGCCTGGATTTTTAATGCCTTATTTAAATCATAATTTAATCTTTACCCTATGAGAGTGTTTAACTATTATGTTATTTGCGCAGCTCTGCTCACAGCCAGCGTCACTCAAGTGAATGGAAGGGAAGTTGTCGGACCCAAATCGAAATCTGCCAGTCAGTTGGGATCGAAGGCCGCGGGTTGCTCCCCTGCCGTGACAATTACTGAATTTTTTGTTAACAATGTACGCACCTCCGCAGAAACGGGGGGTAATACCTGGTATGACCGCGGAAATGGCCAACCATATTACGAAGTACCTGCTGGTGGACGAAATCACGTAGTCTTCGCAGGAGCGCTTTGGATGGGGGGTCGTGACCCTGCCAGCAATCTCAAGCTGGCAGCCATACAATTTCGTCAGGATGGAAATGACTATTGGCCAGGTCCACTGTCTATTGACGGTGCGGCCTCTACAACCCTCGAATCGTGTTCAAAATGGGACAAACATTTTCTTGTATCCCGTCAGATGGTGGAAATCCACAGGTACTATTTTACCCTCGTCAACCAAGGTCTTGATCCTTCTGAAGATCCACTTTTTGAAGATGGTTATATCATACCTCAGGAAATTCTGGAGTGGCCCGTTGAGGGGGATATCGGCTTGGGACAAAGTGCCATTGTAGCGCCTTTTGCCGATTTGCGGAATCCGGATACGGATGAAATTCTTACTACGCCTGGACTTTACGAGCCAACAGAAGGAGATTATCCACTCTATGATCTTGATCAGCAAATCGATTGCCGCACACGATTGGTAACTGACCCGGTTCCTCTTTTTGGAGACTTTACAATGTACTGGGTATTCAATGACAATGGAAACATCCACAGTGAATCTCAGGGACAACCAATCGGTATGGAAATTCAGGCCCAGATGTTTGGATTTACAACCAACGATGAAATTAACAATATGACCTTTGTCAATTATGTCCTCATTAATCGAGGAACATTGACATTGAACAATACCTTTTTTGCCCAATGGATTGATACGGATCTTGGAAATTTCAACGATGACTATGTTGGTTGTGATGTTGTTAGGGGATTGGGATATAGTTACAATGGACAGGATGTGGATATAAGTTCCGCGAGCGGTCCGGGATATGGCGCACAGCCTCCGGCAGTTGGTGTTGACTTCTTTGAAGGACCTTATCAGGACGCAGACGGAATTAACAATTTGGTAGGCATTGGTTCAAATGAGGCGTTAAATGGTCTGGGCTACTTCGATACGTCGATTGACCCCGAGGGGGCAGATTCTATTTTTATAGACAAGGTAATAGACAACGAGCGGTTTGGTATGAGGCGATTTTTATACCATTCCAATCCCGGCGATGGTGGACCTCCTCCAACCTCCGATCCAAGCATTGCCATCGAATACTACAATATGATGCAAGGTATTTGGAAAGATGGAACACCAATGACGGTGGGAGGAATTGGATATAATCCCCTCGGAGACAACATTCCGACTGATTTTATGTTTCCGGGAACATCTGATCCACTCAATTGGGGCACCGGAGGTTTGGTGCCAGCAATTTCAAATTGGACCGAGCAAAACCCACAAGGGCCAGGTTCAACGCCCAATCCATTTGGAGACAGACGTTTTCTCCAATCTGCTGGTCCTTTTACGCTGAGTCCCGGGCAGTTTAATAATATCACGGTAGGGGTTGTTTATGCACGCGCATCCACTGGTGGACCCTTTGCCTCGGTTATTTCCTTGTTCCAGGCAGATGACAAAGCCCAGGCCTTATTTGAAAACTGTTTCCGCTTACTCAGTGGTCCGGATGCGCCAGAACTCGCAGCGCAGGAACTCGACAAAGAGGTGATTTTATATTTGCGCAATACCAGCTCTGTGAGCAACAACCAGTTCGAACTTTACGAAGAACTTGATCCGACCATTCCACCTGCCAATATTCTCGGGGAGGAAAACGACCAGTTTTACCGTTTTCAGGGATATCAGGTGTACCAGGTGCGTAATAATCTGGTATCAGTTAGCCAGATCGACGATGAACAATTTGCACGATTGGTATATCAAGGCGACATTGAAGATGGAATTGGTCAGATTGTAAATTATGAATTTGACGAGAATATCGGATTGCCAGTACCGCGTGAGCGTGTGAATGGAGCAGATCAGGGAATTCAACACTCTATAAGAATTACTTCTGACAGGTTTGCAAGCGGTGACAACCGTCTGGTTAATTTTAAGAAGTATTATTTTATTGCGGTGGCGTATGGTTATAACAACTATGAGGACTACAATCCGCAACCCCAACAGCTTTCTGGTCAGCCATTTCCTTTCCTTCGGGGTAGAAGCAGTGCTTTCGGTGGAGCTGTGGAGCCTATTACTGTAATCCCGCACAAGCCGGTTCCAGAACAGGGCGGCACAGTATCCCAGACTACCTATGGAGATGGTCTGCCAATTACAAGGCTTGAAGGAGCCGGTAATGGTGGAAATGAACTTCAACTGACTCAGGAATCAATTGACGCCATCATGTCGGGATCTCCATATAAAGAAGATGTAATCACGTATGAACCTGGTTTTGGTCCGCTCTCGGTGAAGATTATCGATCCACTGAATGTGAAACCTGCGCGTTTTCACCTGAAATTTGTGAAAGACAGAAATGCAGACGGAACGTATATCGGCAGCGTTGATGATGCCAGATGGATTCTTGTTGATCTCGCAAACCCTGAGGATACCATTCTCAGTGAAAGAACAATTGAATTCAGGAATGAACAACTATTGCCAGAATACGGAATTTCAGTTCAAATCGAGCAATATACGTATCCTCTGAACGATCTCAACGATGCTGCATCCCGGCCCTATCCGGAATTGTTATCTGCCGAATTATCTTTCTCAGGTGAGAATTCAGGATGGTTATTTGGTTTCCCCGATCAGGAAGGAAATACCTTGCTCAATTGGATCCGTTCGGGTACCAATCAGGCGGGCCTCGAACCGACCGGCGATGCATGTAATATCTTACCAGATGGGACATTTGCAAACATTCTTTTCGAAGACGAAATTGGCACGGATGATCGTCAGATTTATGAGGATGTTCTGGGAGGTAGTTTCGCTCCGGCAAGGCTCGTAGCAGGTTATAATTGTGGCCCATCTCCCTTGTCCGGTGATGCAAAAGCGCAAAACATCCAAGCATCAAGACCGTTAACAGCATTGAATTCCGTAGAGCTTTTCTTTACCCCTGATAAGTCGAAATGGAGCAGAAGTGGTGTTTTTGAAATGCATTGGGAACCTTCTGAATCTGAAAATGGTGCGGCCAAGCAATTTTTGCGACGTGCGCTTTCTGTTGATAAAAATGGACTGACCCAATTGGATCCAGGTGGTAATTTTGATGAAGCTACCAATTTTGGTCGTCAGGTATGGACTGATGCCATTGTTGCTGCCTTGCCAGCTGGTGTAGCTGCTTCGATGCTGGAATATGTTCAGGAACGCTATCCATCGCAGACAACCCTTGTCGGATTGTCGTTCGGTATGAGCTGGTTTCCAGGGTATGCCATCACGCCTGAAACCGGGGAGCGTCAGAATATTGCGTTTGGTGAAAACTCATTCCGCGTAAGCGATAATGGCAACGATATGATCTGGAATCCCACGGGCAATGTCGTTACCGGTCCGGATCTTATTTATGGAATAGTGGCAGGTGGAGAGCATTACGTGTACGTTTTCAGAAATGAAATGCTTAGAGAAAACAGAGCTGTTCCTGAATCCGGTGAAGCAGATTGGATGCCCATGTATGACAATGGAGATTTCATTTTCAATTCTCTGAATGCAGGGGTTTTGGTCAGAAGAAGGGTATATCGCGGTCTTGACTGGGTTCTTTATCCCCTTCTGAATCCTGCAAACCAATTTGTACCCATGTCGGAAGGTCTGGTGCCTGGAAATGCACGCATATCTGTGGAAATAGGAAAGCCTTACATTCCTTACGCTACGACCGTCACCGCTTTGGGCGAATTGTCTTTGCCGTATACACCAATTAACGACACACTGGAATTGAGTGAGAACAATTGGTTCCCTTTCTATGAGTTTAACACGGAAGGCATTGAAACGACCACGAATGTTACGGCAGTTGGAGAGGATGCGCTCGCGCTTATCGATGTAGTTCCAAATCCTTATTATGCCTATTCAGCTTACGAAACAAGTCGGATAGACAACAGGGTGAAGTTCGTAAATTTGCCCCAGGAGTGTAAGATTCAGATATTTGCCATGAACGGTACACTTGTACGGATTTTGGAAAAAGACGATCCCAATACGTTTCTCGAGTGGGATTTGCAAAATGAGCGCTTTATTCCAATTGCCGGTGGTATGTATTTGGTACATATCCAGGCTCCCGGTTTGGGCGAACGCGTGCTGAAGTTTTATGCAGCAACGCGTCCTACCGACTTGAGAAACTTCTAATAACCTGTTCACTGAGCGATCAATTGTTGAAATATGACACACAGTTTGAAATACATCTCTAAAGCCCTCATCGTTGTGGCGACAGCTCTGGCCGTAAATCCTGCCCTTGCAGGCAATCCCGACAGGGCTGGCTCCGCCGGAGGTATGCAAATGCTCGTGAATCCATGGGCGCGAAGCAATGCCCTTGCCGGAGCCAATATGGCGGATGCGAGTCCCATCGAAGCTATGTATCTGAATGTAGCGGGTATGGCTATGGTAAAACAAACGGAAGTTGGTTTTACACATATCAACTACCTTTCAGGTTCCAATGTGGGGGTCAATTCTGTCGGTCTTGTACAGCGGGTGGGCGAGACAGGATCACTTGGTATAAGTGTATCTGCCTTTGACTTCGGAGATATCCGTCGCACAACAACGGAAACACCGGATGGTGATGGGACTTTTTTCAATGTGAACATGGTCAACATCGGGGTATCATATGCCAAGGCGTTTTCAAATAGCATTTACGGTGGTATCACTGTGCGTGTGATTTCTGAAGGAGTTGCCGATTTGAGAGCCACCGGAGTTGCCCTGGATGCCGGTATCAAATATGTGACCGGTGAGCGCGATCAGGTGAAATTTGGTATTGCTCTCAGAAATGTCGGTCCACCGATGTCTTTCTCTGGCGATGGTTTAAGTTTTGAAAGCGAAGCTCCCGATGGAGAATTTGCACTTACTTCCGAATTCAGGTCGGCCAATTATGAGCTTCCATCTTTGGTGAATATCGCTTTCAGTTATGATTTTTTCCTTGCTGAAGATCACCAATTGACCGGACACGGCTCTTTCGTTGCCAACTCTTTCACATATGACAATTTCCTCGTTGGAGCAGAATACTCCTTCAGAAATATGGTATTTCTTCGTGGAGGTTATCATTACGAGCAGGAAATTACCAATGCTGATTTGCGTCGCGTTGTATATACCGGACTTTCGGCTGGTGCAGGAGTACAATTCGAATTTGGTCCGAAAAAATCTCTAATAAGTATCGACTATGCGTATCGCGCTACGGATCCCTTTAACGGAACGCACGCTATCGGCGCGCGTTTGCACCTGGGACGGACTGAGTGATGAGATAAATTTAAGAATTGAAGAGCCCTCCAAACTGGAGGGCTTTTTTAATCATTCCAACCCTGCCCTTCGAATCGGCAAATAGTCTTATCTTTGGCGCTATCGAGAAAGTCCTGAAAAAGGGTTTTCTCTTTTTTGATATATAGATCAAGCAAACATGATGTTATGGCACAAATAAACTATTATACAGTCGAAGGTCTTAAGCGGATTAAGGACGAACTCCACAACCTTAAAACGGTGGAAAGACCCCGTATTTCACAGCAAATTGCTGAAGCCCGCGATAAAGGCGACCTTTCGGAAAACGCGGAATACGATGCTGCGAAAGAAGCGCAGGGATTGCTGGAAGCACGCATTGCCAAAATGGATGATGTGATGGCGAATGCCCGCGTAGTGGATGAGTCCAAAATGGACACCTCAAAAGCTTATATTCTCAGCAAAGTAACAATTAAGAATCTGGCGAATAATCAGACCATGATTTATCAATTGGTAGCAGAAAATGAGGCAGATCTCAAATCAAAAAAATTGTCGGTCGATTCTCCCATCGGGAAAGGCCTTTTGGGGAGAGCTGTGGGGGATGTGGCAGAAATACAGGTTCCGGCGGGTACGGTTAAGTTCGAAATCGTAGAAATAAACAGATAGTCATGGCAACCATTTTTTCAAAAATTATCAGCGGAGAAATACCCTGTTATAAAATTTCTGAAAATGACGAATTCCTGGCCTTTCTAGATATCAGTCCGCTTCGTGGAGGTCATACCCTCGTAGTCACTAAAACGGAGATTGATTACATATTTGATATTCCCGATGATCATTTAGGTCGTATGATGGTCTTTGCCAAAGGTGTGGCAAAGAAAATAGAAAAAGTCGTATCATGCGAGCGTATCGGCGTTTGTGTCATTGGACTTGAAGTACCTCATGCCCATATTCACCTGATCCCAATGGACTCAGTTCACGACATGAATTTTGCCCGTCCGAAACTCACTCTATCTAAGGAAGAGATGGAATCGCTTGCCGAAAGAATCAGCAAAGCCTGATTCCGGCTTCTCAGCGGATTTTTCTCCCAGGATTTTCAGAGATAAAAGCTTTCCAGGACGTATAACCCGGCTTTTCGGATGATGCGTTTTGAAAACTGTGGCAAAGTGCCGCCGCGAGTCCGTCTGAGGCATCGAGATAATCGGGAAGGGTTTTCATGGAAAGCAGGGTTTGTATCATTTTGGCTACTTGCTCTTTGGAGGCGTTTCCGTTTCCGGTAATGGCTTGTTTGATCCGTCTCGGGGCATATTCACAATAGGGAATATCCCGACTCAAGGCTGCTGAAATAGCCACACCCTGCGCCCGGCCCAGTTTCAGCATGCTCTGTACATTTTTACCGAAAAACGGGGCCTCGATGGCCAGTTCGTCCGGATGATACGTGTCAATCAACTGGATCATTTTCTCAAAAATCACTTTGAGTTTGATTGCATGATCCGCATATTTGGACAATTTTAGAACGCCATGGCTCACAAGAGTCACATTTTTCCCTTTGCACAAAATAATTCCGTAGCCCATAATGGTTGTTCCCGGATCTATTCCCAAAATAATTCGTTCTCCTGACAATGTTTTTACCTTTAGCCGATAAATGTATAAAACACTTTCCACAGCATTAGGCACAGCCGCGTTTCGTTTGGGATTGTCTCTTACTGCGTTGACTTTTCTCAGCGCGTTGGCCTATCAAAACTGGCAACTATTTAGCAATATCCGGATAGAGAGCCTGACCAGAATATTGTCTGCTTTGGGCATATTGCTGTCATTAACCTTTTTCAACCTCTTTTGCGAAACCCGAAAATGGCAACTCCTCCTCGCCGATAAAACGCTTACTCAGCGTCGGGCTTTTATTCAGGTTTTGTCAGGTATGTGTAGCGGATTTATCACGCCAAACCGCCTTGGTGAGTTCGCCGGGCGGATGCACAACATGCCTGCGGAAAAGCGCAAAAGGGCTGTTGTGATGACTTTTACGGGTTCCACCATTCAGGGCACCATCACGGTGCTCTTCGGGGTGATCGGTATTGTGAATTTTCCTGTTTTCCCGTATCATCTCACAGATTTAAAGACCAATCTGCTCCTCATTTCTTCCGTGCTTTTGGTCGGTTCTGTGCTGTTCTTCATATATGGCAACAATCCTGGCATGCTGGTCCGGTTTCGATTGTCACTGCGCGAAATTCGCTCGCTCCGAAGCCCCATTGTGATGAAAGTTTTCGTTTTTGCCCTGTTCAGGTACATCATATTTTCCACCCAGTTTGTCATCGCCCTCTATTTTTTGGGGTATGAAGGCAGTTTGTTCATTTGTTACGCCGGGGTTTTCCTGTTGTATTTTTGCCAGTCTTATATTCCGGGAACAGCATTTGGGGAGCTGGGTATCCGGGAATTACTCGCGGTCTTCATTTTTGGATCATTTTTGGAAAATCCGCTTTTGGCGGCCGTTGCTGCCCTATTGGTGTGGTTTGCAAACATTGCCATTCCTGTTCTGGTTGGCGTTTTTATGGGTATTTCTCTGAAACATGCCCGCTGAAATTCAGGTTTACTGGATTATTGGCAGCTTGGTAATCGTTGGTTTGTACGCGCTGTTACTTCTGTTTTTTTTCTTTGTCCTTATCAGACGAAAAAAGGTCGGATCAAATAAGGAACCGCTTCGAATCTCTGTCGTGATTCCATTCAAAAATGAGGGCGGGGTTTTGCTTCGGTGTATCGAAAATGCCAAATTATTACAGGAAAACATCCACGTCAGAGAGGTCATTTTTATAAATGACCATTCCTCCGATCTTACTCCGGGTCAAATCACTGAATATTTCGAAAACACCAACCTGAACCTGATTCAACTTCCAGCAGATAAAACCGGAAAAAAGGCGGCCATCCATTTCGGGGTAACCCGTGCCACCGGTGAATGGATCCTGACTTCCGATGCAGATACCCGTATTGATTCAAAACTGTTTGAAGCGCTCGCCAGAAAAGTGACACACGAAATTTCCTGCATTATTCTTCCTGTGCGGCCTGTCAGCGAAAAGCGCATTGTGAGATATTTGTTTGATTTGGAATTCATGGCCCTTCAGGCGGTTGGTCTCGCTTCCGCGAAAATGCATATGCCCCTGCTCGCCAATGGAGCCGCGCTTTTTTTCCGTAAGAAAAAATACCTGGACGCAGCCACCCAAAGAACGGATTGGAATATTTCTGGCGGAGATGACCTGTTCACCATATTTTCCATCGCGCGCAAATTTGGGAGGAGGTCCTTAACGACGCTGATATCGGAGATGCCTTTTGCAGAAGCAGAATTTCCGCAAACAATTAAATTGCTTTGGCATCAGCGGTTGAGATGGGTGAAGAAAGTGCCGGGAATCGGAGGGCTTTGGTTTACAGGAGTGGCCTGGCTTGTTTTCATCGCCAATGTCACTTTTGTGGCTGCCTGGATTGTTTCCGGTTATACGGAAACATACAGCGTGGCCGTGTATATCACAATGCTCAAAACTCTCCCGGAATTGTTTATTCTGGGTTGGGCAGTTTTGTATTTTCAGCGTCTGGAAACAGCCTGGTGGATCATTCCCGCAATGTTGGTTTATCCATTTTACCTCACCATCTTGATTTTGTCGGGTATGTATATCAAACCTGCCTGGAAGTAGTTTTTCTAAATGATTAACGACCACACATCCGCTTCCCCCGCCCAATTGGCCTGGAGGAAATTTCGCCGCAACAAGGGTGCTGTGGTCGGATTGATTATTCTGTCACTGGCCCTGTTGATAGCCGTTTTGGGCGCACTGGTACGCCCGGATTCCTCCAAAGATGCCAATTCACAGAATCTATCTCTTTCGAGAAAAAATGTCAATTTTTCTGTCGAAGTACTCAAGGTCAGAAAGAATGTGGAAAGTTCAACCTCACCAGTTTGGAGCAGATTTTTTTTCGGAGGGGAAGTTCCGCTTTACAGGGAAATCGCCCTCCACAGCTACGAAATTGTCGGTGATTCCGTTTTTGGGTACACCTATGGCGGGCAAATGGATATCAAAGGTTTGCCCTTTAAATATTTGCTCGCTGATGTGCTTTGGCCGATTGATTTGACGCAGGTCGGGGAACTGGCTCTGAATCAAAGTATTACTGATTTGCAGGGTGTCACCCATTATCTTTCGCGTGAGGAAATGCAGGCAGAGGTGCGCGAAAAAGCGATCTACACCAAGCGATTTCTTTTGGGAACGGATAAATTTGGGCGTGATATGTTGAGCAGGCTCATGGCAGGCACGATTGTCTCCCTCTCCGTAGGACTTATTTCGGTCTTGATATCCCTCATTCTCGGTATTGGCCTCGGCGCCATGGCGGGTTATTTCGGTGGCTGGGTCGACGACCTGATTACCTGGCTCATCAATGTGGTTTGGTCTATTCCGACCTTGCTTTTGGTGATCGCGATCACCTTTGCTTTGGGCAAAGGTTTTGTGCAGGTCTTTATCGCCGTCGGACTTACCATGTGGGTGGAAGTGGCCAGGGTGGTGCGTGGACAGGTATTGTCTTTGCGAAACATGGAGTACATTGAAGCCGCGCGGGCGCTTGGTTACAGCCATACCCGGATTATATACCGCCATGTCATTCCCAATATTCTCGGACCGGTTATCGTAATCTCAGCGGCCAACTTTGCTTCGGCCATTTTGCTTGAAGCCGGTTTGAGCTTTTTGGGTATTGGCGCCCAGATTCCGATGGCGTCATGGGGACAGATGATCAAGGAACACTACGCTTATATCACCACTGACATGGCTTATCTCGCTATTTTGCCGGGCTTGTGTATTGTGGTCCTGGTACTCGCATTTATGTTGATCGGTAGCGGCCTGCGCGACAGCATGGATACACGCGCAGCCGGTTGATAAAAAAGCCGCAGATTTCTCTGCGGCTTTCGTTTCATTCGAATGATCAATCGATCAGAACGGCAAATCGTCGCTGTCGTCATTTGAAATATTGGCAGGCTCCTCATGCGGCATAGGCGGCAAATCGTGGTTCATCGGTGCCGCGGCCCCCGCTTTTTCCAAACGCCATGCATCCAATGAATTAAAGAAACGCGTTTCTCCAGAAGTGGGATTTTCCCACCGTCTTCCGCGCAGATTAAAATTCACTTTAACTTCTTCGCCCACTTTAAATGGGTCGAGCAAATCACATTTGTCCTGGATCAACTGGAAAATAATTTCCTGTGGATACTGACTGCTTTCGTCGCTGATTACAAATTCACGTTTTCTGAACGTGTCTTTGATTTTTTCGGTATCGTTCTTCACGATAAGTTTTCCTGTAATTGAGAACATGGTTTAAATTTTTAATTGTTAAAACTGAGCAGAGTGAGCCACGCTTCACGCAAATGGCCTGCTGCTATATATTCTTTTGCTTTGGAATGCAGGGCGGATTCCAATTTTTCGGGGTTATTTTCAAGTGAGACAAAGATATCGCTTAATTCGGTTAGCCTGAATTCGTTAACATCTGTCTCATTTGGAAGGTCTTCCACGTTGCCCAACTGACCCAAATCATTTCCCGACAAAATACGACTATTTCTGATATCTGGCGCAATCTGATCGATTCCAATTCCAGGATTTTGATTTGGTTTTGGAACTTCAAAAAGAGATTCTCCATGCGCACGGGCATACCAGTTGCCCCCCATGCGCGCCACCGTATCGATTTGTTTCTGGTCTATTTGCAAATTCTCATCGAGGAGTGAGGCACGGATGTGCAGTCTTGTTACTTCACAAATTACCAGATTTCCGGCACCACCCTCTGTGCCGAGCGCGATAACATCATTGACCCGGCACTCAAATTGGGCCGGAGATTCTTTTACCCGAAAGGGGCGAACCGTCTCTGAAGCCAGCATGGTGAATCCGGCTTTTTCAAATTCATTTGTGCCTTTTGGATATTCCGTACTGGCCAATGACATTTGATGGACCATGGCATAGTCGACAATGTTGATGACAACTTCCGGGACTTCGAGCACATTTTCATAGGTGTGTTTCGTGGTATTGTCCCGCCCGCGCCGCGCCGGCGAAAACACCAGGATGGGCGGTCGCGCGCTGAATACATTAAAGAAACTGAAAGGAGCCAGATTGATGTTGCCGAGGGCATCTACCGTACTCGCAAAGGCGATGGGCCTCGGGCCCACAGCGCCCAACAGCAGGCCGTGCAGCTTGCCGGTTGGCAATTCTTTCGGATCAAAACTTTGCATGAAATGGTTTTGTGCAAAGGTAGAATATTCACAATGACACCAGGCAAAGGATGTACTTGTTGATTTGCAATAACTGTTTATCTTTGCAGCCGCTTTGATTACACCGTTCTATGCGGATGTGGTGAAATTGGTAGACACGCCAGACTTAGGATCTGGTGCCGCGAGGCTTGGGGGTTCGAGTCCCTTCATCCGCACAAGGCTCCTGCGCAAGCGCAGGAGCCTTTTTTACTGGCCAATCAAATAGTCCTTTCTCTGAATAACCGTATATTTGCATCCCATTTCCCGGCAAGGGGATTTTATTATAATTCATTGTTTTCATGGAGATAAAAGAAGAAAAGATAGATGCGCAGAATGCGTTGCTGAAGATTAAGATTCTGGAAGAAGATTATCACACCCAATTTGACGAAGCGCTGAAGCGCTATCGCCGTAAGGTGACCGTGCCCGGATTTCGCGCCGGGAAGGTGCCCATGGGAATGATCAAAAGTAAGTATGGCAAAGGATTGCTGGCCGAAGAGATTAACAAAATGCTCAACAAAAATATTCAGTCTTACATCCAGCAAAATAAACTCAAAGTGCTGGGAAGTCCGATCCCAAGTGACGCCCATGCGGAAACTGGAAATTGGGACAATCCTACGGATTTTGAGTTTGTATATGAGCTCGGCCTGGCTCCGGATTTAAATATAAAAATTGAGAAGAATTTCCAGTTTGATTATTACACGATCAAAATTGAAGGTGAGATTCTGGATAAACAGATAAAGGATATCGCCCGCAGGTACGGTAAGCTTTCAGAAGAAAATGTAAGTGGCGCCAATGACATGTTGATAGGCGATTTTGTCCAATTGGATGAAAATGATGTGGTGGTGCCAGGGGGCATTATGCACCAAAGCACCATCTCTGTGGAATATGTCGATGCATCTGTGAAGCCCAAACTGGAAGGCCTCAAAGTCGGCGATTCAGTGGTGGTAGATCCCCACAAGGTATCCCGCGATCACGATGATCTGGCTCGTATGCTTGGATTGTCTCACGAGGCGGTGCACCATCTTCACCACAATTTCAAGTTCATCGTTCGCGAGATCAAACGACTTGAACCAGCGGTGCTCAATCAGGAATTCTTCGAGAAACTTTTTGGTGAAAATGCCATTTCTGGAGAAGAAGAATTCCGGAGCCGGATTGCTGCCGATATGTCCAAGGGTTTCCTTCGGGATAGCGATACGCTGTTTAAAAGAGATATCACAGAGAAACTCATTCAAAAGTTTGACCCCTCCCTGCCCGATACTTTCTTGAAAAAGTGGATTTTAATGACCAATGAAAAACCGCTCACACCAGAGGATGTGGAAAGGGATTACAAAAATTATAAGAAGGGTTTACAATGGCAGTTGATTTTTAATGACCTCATTGGTCAGAAGGCCATCGATATTGCTCAGGAAGAAGTTGTCAATGCCACAAAGAATCTGCTTGTTGGACAATACATGCAATATAGCATGCCAGCTCCTGAAGATGCCGAGCTTACGCAGAGCGCGCTGAAAGTGCTTTCAAATCAGGACGAGGCACGCAAAATCTACGATATGTTGTACGATGAGAAATTGGTGGCTTATATTCGCGAGAATGCCACTGTGACCGAAAGCGAAGTGAGCTATGATGAATTTGTTAAAAAGGCATCGAACCATTCGTAACTTCGTGATATAAAAAAAAAGATTTTTAACGAAATAATAATATACATGTCAGAGTCCAACGAATTTTTGAATTACGCGACCAAACACCAGCGCATCAGCAGCCTCACCATGCATGATTATGTGCGAAATCTTACGCCATATATCATTGAAGAGCGCCAACTGAATGTGGCGCAAATGGACGTCTTTTCGCGGTTGATGATGGACCGCATCATCTTCATGGGTACCGGGATCGATGATCAGGTAGCCAATATCATACAGGCGCAATTGCTTTTTCTGGAAAGTGTTGACCCCAAAAAGGACATTCAGATTTATCTAAATTCTCCTGGAGGCTCAGTATATGCCGGGCTTGGAATTTACGACACAATGCAATATATTTCACCGGATGTTTCAACACTTTGCACAGGTATGGCAGCTTCTATGGGAGCCGTGCTGCTCTGCGCAGGTGCAAGTGGAAAACGGTCTGCATTGAAGCATTCACGGGTGATGATTCACCAGCCCATGGGTGGAGCTCAGGGTCAGGCCTCTGACATTGAGATCACCGCAAGAGAAATAGTTAAATTGCGAAATGAACTTTACGAGATTATTGCAGAACACTCTGGAAAATCTTACGAAGAAGTGCACGACAACAGTGATCGGGATTATTGGATGACGTCTGAAGAAGCCAAGGCGTACGGTATGATCGACGAAGTACTTGTGAAGAAATCGGTGCGATAATCCGAATTTTAATTAAATACAACACAAATGGCAAATACAGATAAAAAAGAGATTAAATGCTCCTTTTGTGGTCGCGGAAAAAGTGAAGTAAATGTGCTTATAGCAGGTATTTCAGGCCATATTTGTGACAATTGCATTATACAGGCTCAGAGCATTATTAAAGAGGAAATTGCCCAAAAGGCGAATAAACAACTTCAGGCGAGTCTCGTTCTCCAGAAGCCAGAAGAAATTAAGGCATATCTTGACAATTACGTGATTGGTCAGGACCAGGCCAAGCGCGTTCTGAGTGTAGCAGTGTACAACCATTACAAACGACTTTTGCAACAAGTTGATAAGTCGGACGATGCAGTGGAGATAGAAAAATCCAATATCGTTCTCGTGGGAGAAACTGGAACGGGCAAAACGCTTTTGGCGAAAACCATCGCGCGGATGTTGAATGTGCCGTTTTGTATTGCCGATGCTACCATCCTCACCGAGGCAGGTTATGTGGGTGAGGATGTTGAAAGTATTCTCTCCAGACTTTTGCAGGCTGCCGATTACGATGTTTCACTCGCTGAACGGGGGATTGTATTTATTGATGAAATAGACAAGATAGCCCGCAAAAGCGACAATGCAAGCATCACCCGAGACGTAAGCGGAGAAGGTGTTCAACAGGCGTTGTTGAAACTGCTTGAAGGGTCGGAAGTAAATGTGCCGCCCCAGGGCGGACGTAAACATCCGGAACAAAAGCTTATTCAGATCAATACCAGAAATATTCTTTTTGTTTGTGGTGGAGCCTTTGACGGCATCAACCGAATCATTGAACGAAGGGTGAAATCTTCGACTATTGGTTACAGTACGGCTAAAGATTCGGGCAATTTTGATCCCGAACATATTTTACAATATGTGGCGCCAAATGATCTCAGAAGTTTTGGTCTTATCCCCGAACTCATTGGTCGGTTCCCGGTGCTCAGTCACCTCGAACCACTCGACCGCGAAACGCTGCGACGTATTATTACCGAGCCAAAAAATGCCCTCATCAAGCAGTATGTCAAGCTTTTTGAAATGGATGGTGTAAAGCTCACTTTTGAAAAAGATGTACTTGACTTTATTGTGGAAAAAGCCATGACTTACAAGCTTGGAGCACGAGGCCTTCGCTCGATTTGCGAGGTGATTATGACCGATCTGATGTTTGATCTTCCTTCACAAAGCACCATCAAGGAGTATAAAATAACCCTGAACTACGCGCAGAAAAAATTCAACAAGTCAAAAATCTCTCAACTCAAAGCTGCTTAATTATTTAAACCAAATCATATGAAGAATCATTTGCTTACTGCCATGATGGCCCTGGGTATTTCTGTTGTATCCGCCCAAAGTTTTCCTCAGCCGAGTCCCCGCGCGAAGGTGTCTCAAACGGTTGGCCTTACCAATATTGAGATTGAATACAGCCGGCCAGCGATCAATAAACGTGAGATTTTTGGAAAATTGTTGCCTTTCGGCGAAGTGTGGCGCATGGGTGCCAATTCGTCGACCAAAATTACTTTTGATGATGCCGTTAATTTTGGAGGTACCAACGTGCCGGCAGGAGCCTATGCCATGTTGGCAATTCCGAATGAGGGAGCTATTACCGTGATGCTCAGTCGTGATGTAAATGCCAATGCGTCTAAATATGACAAAACCACCGAAGTGGCTGCAGTTAAAGCGCGATTGGAAAAATCACCTGAATTCGTCGAACGCATGAGATTAAGTATCGAGGATATGACCAATACCACAGCCGTTTTGGTACTGGCTTGGGGTGAACAGAAATTTCAGATTCCGATCACTGTGGAAACTGATAAGCGTGCGGAAGCAAACATGAAAGAGAAACTGGATGAATTCGATTCTCAGTTTGCATTTTATAATGAAGCTTCTGCATACTATCTGTCTACAGGAAAAGATCCGAAGCAAGCACTTGAATGGTCGCAGAAGTCTGTCGGCATGAAGTCTACATTTTGGAATACCCACACACTCGCCAAAGCTTACCAAGCCAATGGAGATAGCAAAAATGCCAAAGCTCAGGCTGAGCGTTCTATGGGGATGGCCAGAGAAGCAAATAACAAAGCATATCAGGACATGAATGCTGAGTTGATCAAAACCCTCTAAGATCAAAAGTGCTTCGCACATCTAATCAGAAAAGCCTCTTTATGAGGCTTTTCTGATTTTAAAATTGAATACATATCCGAGAAACATCACCATCCCACAACCCATCACATTGAAATACAGGTAGGATATTTCATCACGGAAATTAAAAAAGGTGATCAACACACAGGCCTGGGTAATGAGGGCGGCATAAAAAACAGCCGAACCGCGGACCTTTTTCAGAAAAAAGGCGGTGAGAAATATGCCGAGAATTGTTCCGTAGAAGATGCTTCCAAGTATATTGACCGCTTCTATTAGATTTTCAAACACATCGGCATAAAGGGCAAATCCGACTGCAATGACACCCCATAACGCAGTTAAACATTTTGAAGCTACCACGTAATGCGATTCACTCGCCTCTGGTTTGATCAGCCGTTTGTAAAAATCAACGGAAGTGGTGCTGCCCAGGGCATTTAATTCTCCTGCTGTACTAGACATCGCCGCTGAAAGGATCACCGCCAGCAACAGACCCACAAGGCCTGAAGGCATAAAATTCAGTATGTAATTGATAAAAACATAGTCTGAATCCTTCTGCGTATTCTCGGGAAAAGTTCCCACGACCAAACTTTTGGCTTTTTGCCTGATTTCCTGTGATTTGTTATTCAGAGCCTGCAAATTTCCGGTGGTAATTTCGATCAACTTTTCATCCTCTCCCTGCATGGCCGAAATCAAGGCAAGCGCGGCCGTTTTTTTTTCAGCATGATTTTCTTCGTGCGTAGCTCTGATGTCTTCAAAATCAGACTTCCGCTCAGAATTTTCGATTAGATTGATCGATGCAGTATCAAACAGTACATCGTGGCTTTGGAACTGAAAAAAAACAAATACCATCACGCCTGTAAGGAGGATACCAAACTGCATTGGAACTTTTAATACGGCATTGAACATCAGCCCCATTCTGCTTTCCCGAACAGATTTCCCACCGAGATATCTTTGCACCTGTGATTGGTCTGTGCCAAAATAGGAGAGGGCGAGAAAAAATCCTCCTGTGATACCAGACCAAAAAGTGTAACGCTTGTCGAGATCAAAACTGAAATCGATCGCTTCTGTTTTACCCAACTTTCCAGCAAGCCGCAGACCGTCAACAAAGCCCACATTTTCCGGAAGGTTCTGAATAATGGTGCCAAAAGCAATGGCCATTCCAATGAGAATGACGGCCATCTGCCACTTTTGGGTTAGGCTCACTGCTTTGCTACCTCCTGACACCGTGTAGATTACAACAAGAATGCCAACGATAAGAATCGTCATAGTCAGATCCCAATTTAAAACAGAAGAGAGCACGATGGCCGGCGCATAAATGGTAATGCCCGCCGCAAGTCCTCTCTGCACCAAAAATAAAAAAGCAGCGAGTAGGCGGCTTTTCAAATCGAAACGGTTTTCGAGGTATTCATAGGCTGTGTAAACTTTCAGCCTGTAGTAAATTGGGATAAAAACAGCAGATACCACAATCAGGGCGAGGGGTAATCCGAGATAATTTTGAACGAAGGCCATACCCGATTCGAAGGCTTGTCCAGGTGTGCTCAGAAAGGTAATGGCACTGGCTTGTGTGGCCATCACAGAAAGGCCTATTGTGCCCCAGCGGAGTTGGTTATCGCCTAGAAAGTAACTCTGGATGTTGGCGTTTTTCCGGGTTTTGTATGTTCCATATGCAACAATCGCGAGCAATGTAGCGATCATGATCACATAATCCAGTGCACTCATTTCGTCCAGATCGTAAATAAGTACATGGCGAGGCAAAATACACCAAGCCACAGCAATACAAGGAAGTAAACCCTCTTCCAGTTGGTGGCAGAGTCAATTTTATTTTCTGGTGCCGGTTTTGACTCAATCATCCAATTTATCTCCGTTTTGGCTCAGGGCCAGAATATTTGCCAAAAGGCGATAAGCTCCGGGGACACCTGCAGGCAGCTGTCGGAAGAAAGAAATCCCTGTATAAACAAAGTGTCCTTTTCCGTGCGATGCAACGATCAATGCCCCTTTTCGTTCCGGTTCGCCGGGATCACTCCACGAAATTAAAGGCTCGAAAGCAGGATCCCAATCAGCAGCAAAATACAATCCGCGCTCCTGAACCCAACCGGAAAAGTCATTTATGGTTAGAATGTTGGGAGAATGAAAAATAGGGTGTTTGGGATTTATAAACCGCGGTTCTGCTTCCTCATCAGTCACGCGCTCACGCGTAATTGTGAATGGGAAGGGACCGAATTCTTCTGCCTCCAAACCTCTACTGGTATTGTATTGTACTACGTATGTGCCTCCTGCTGCAACGTACCGATTCAGGGCGTCATTGGCAAAACGGAGATCGGTCCGCGTATTGTAGGCCCGGATTCCGGAAATAATCGCATCAAATCGCGAAAGGTCAGAAGATTGCAGGTCGCTGGATGATATGCTTTCAACATGGTAACCCGCTACCCGCAGGTATTTGGCTACGTCATCTCCGGGTCCGTCGATATATCCGATCAGCGAAATCTGCCCCCGATTGAGAGACATTAATTCCAGGTTTATCTTTGCATCCGTCAGGATTATCTGGGCGGGGATGTGATCGTAAGAGATCAATTGAAGACTCTGGGGATGCGGCGTCGGTGAAGATGAATTTTCTTGCCTGAAGTCTACGTAAATCGTACCCGATTCGGCTATTGAAGATGGCGCAATGCTCACTTCAATTCGTAGGCTCGCCCCCCTGTTTTTTATAGCCAGGTCGGTGTATTCAGGAGTCTGTGTCCAGCCTTTCGGCAAAACAAGTTTTACGCGACCGTTGAGCTCACCAGAATTGTTTTGAACGGTAAATACAACCCGCTGTGGTTCGCTCCCGGTAACGACCAGGCCCTTCTCTGAAAAATTAAAAGTGGCCTGAGGCACAATATAAACAGGCGAGTAAACCACTGCCTTCACCGGATCAACCAATTTATGTTTGACAGGGATCTGAATTTCAAAAGCATAGTCCAAAACTTCCAGTTTTACCCTGACTGAAAACGCAGCGGGATTTTCAGGAAGCCCTCTTTCGGCGAAATCTTCCACCTGATATCTACCCGTGTAAGGTTCCCGAAGCCAGTAAGGATTGCTGGTTTGGGCATCGGTCGGAATCTGCATGGATAGTTCGTTAGAAAACAATTCCCCTTCCTTCAGGCTGATGTTAAATGTTGTTGCAGTTTCACCAAGTTGTCCAGTTTGTAATTTGACAGGAATATCAGAATTGTTGATAATCGCCAGGCGGGTTGTGAGTTGATCTCCAGGAGCATAGAGAATGTGATCTGAGGTAGCTTCAATTTGAATGCCAGCCAGTGAAATGCACAGCGCTTCAAGCTCTTTTATTTTATAAGCTTTCAAGGGAGAATCAGGTGCTTCGCGCAATGCTTTCAAAGCATCAACCATCCGGGGGATCGAATTTTGAGGATTTCCAAAGTCAAACTTGCTCAGCTCCTCTGTCAGCAGCTTACCAGCATCTACAGCCTGGAATTTAGTCCAATCAGAAGAAACCCCATCCAAAATTCCGACCTGCGGATCAGCTTTTTCTCCTTTGACGTATTGGAGATATTCCACATTCAGACCGTACACATAATCTGACCCAAATCCCTGGCTTTTGTGCTCACTTCGGCTTCTCGCAGCTATTTGGGCATAACTTTCTCCCAGATACTTATTGTACTGACCGACATTTAAAGTGATGAAATCTGAATTGCCTTTGGCTTGTTCCACCAAATCTTTGTTCCACCAGGAGCTGACGTTAAAATAAAGCCTTTTTGGTTGCCAGGTTTGAACGAATTTCAATTGTTCCGGGTAGGCTTTTTGATCCGCAGCTGCATCAAATGCTTCCTCGGCCAGGAGCGCGCTCGCCTCATGATGTCCGTGTCCGGCATAATTTGAAGGAGGAAATCTCGTGATAAGCACGTCGGGTCTGAATTTTCGAATTACCCAAACCAGATCACCCAGAATCTCGTCTTTGCCCCAATTTTCCAGTGTTTCGTCCGAAGATTTTGAATACCCAAAATCCACCGCCCGGGTAAAGAATTGTTCACCCCCATCAATGCGCCTGGCTGACAGCAATTCCTGTGTTCGGAGCACACCGACAGCCGCACCTATTTCTGTTCCGATCAGATTTTGTCCTCCGTCGCCGCGCGTGAGTGAAATATAGGCTGTGCGCGCGAGAAGGTGATTTTCGAGGTAGGAAATTAATCGGGTATTTTCGTCATCGGGATGCGCTGCAATATACAGCACACTCATAGGTTGGATGGACTTTTGGAGCTGGTGGTAAAGCGCTGCTGAAGATTGGCTTTCGGGAAATTGGGCGTGCAGGGGGAGCGTGATGGAAAAAACAAAAAACAGAACAAAAAATCTCATATCAGCACAGATTACACATCGGAAGGATGACAAATATAACCCGTTCAGTTCAGTTTTTGAATGCTAAAGGTTTATTGGAATTTTAAAGGTTGTCGACCCTTTTGAGAAACAATAGAGTGCATCGGCTTCTGTAAAAGTCCAAACCTTTGGAGATATTCCATATCGAAATCATTTGAAATTCGGGCTGATGGCTTTAAGTAATGAATACTGCGTTCTGGTTTTTCGACAGTTGCAGAAAAAGATTCGATCGTCACGATATACAAATCACACGAATCTTGTTGTCTGGATACCGTATATGTCTCCAACATAAAATTCAGTGAAGCATTGGCAGGAAGGGTTTTAATTGAATTGTTTTCCAAAGGTTTTAAGTTTCCATCGGGACTAGAAACTTTAACGATCGTTTTGCTCAATGCATCCTTCACACTCCCTTCTGGACGTTCGAAATTTGTGTATGAATAGCAGAAATCGTTCATAAATCGCGTGGTATCCAATCCGGATTTACAATTTTCGCGATCCAATTCTATGGTTAGTGAGGCGTGTTGATCACAGAAATCTTCGGATAAACCGCTGTATGTCATAATGCCTGCGCTTGCGAGCAGACAAGTCAATACAATGACTCCAGATATTTGGACGAGACGTTTTTTCACGGTGTTAAAATACGCCAAACAATTAAGTCAACCTAGTTAATTTCAGATTTTTCCATAGGAATTTTAACCTCCGGTAAATACGCGAATTTCAGGGCTTCATGTCCCCGACAAATGCGATTTGCGAAGCCAATGCTCAATGGTAAAGGAATGGGCATGGCGCTCATCTTTTTCATGTAGCAGGATTACTTTTACCTTCCAATTCTTTTTGTCGAATGCCGGAAAAAAGGTGTCTGCTTCGAACGAGGCGTGAATGCGTGTAAGGTACATTTCGTCTACCCGATCTTCCTTCAGAGCCAAATTGTAAATTTCAGCCCCGCCGATAATGTACGTTTCGTCAACTCCTTTTTGGCGTTGGCTCTCGATCGCTGCATTTAAGTCATTGAATACTGCGCTTCCTGGAGCCTCGTAATTCGTATTCCGGGTGATAATTATATTGGGTCTTTTGGGAAGAGGGCGATACTTTTCCGGTATTGATTCATAGTTCTTTCTCCCCATAATCACAGGCTTGCCGGTAGTCTGCTCTTTAAAAAAACGCATGTCATCCGGCAGATCCCAGATCAACTTATTGTCCTTGCCGATGGCGCCATTTTCGGCAACGGCGGCAATGATGATACATTTCATCATACGGCTACAGGAGCTTTGATATGTGGATGCGGATCATATGATACAAGCTCAAAATCACCATAGGTAAAGCCGAAAATATCTTTTACTTCCGGATTGATCTTCATTTCGGGCAAGGGTCTCGGTGTCCGACTCAATAATTCTTTGACCTGATCGAAATGATTCGTGTAAATATGCGCATCTCCAAAAGTGTGAACAAACTCTCCAGGTTCGAGATCGCATACCTGAGCGACCATCAGGGTGAGCAATGCGTAAGATGCGATGTTGAATGGAACGCCCAGAAAACAATCAGCACTCCGTTGGTAAAGTTGACAACTCAATTTATTGTTGGCTACATAAAATTGAAATAAGGCATGGCATGGAGGCAAAGCCATATCATCGACCATCGCTGGATTCCAGGCCGAAACCATTAATCTGCGGCTGTTTGGATTTGATTTTATCTGGCTGATCAGTTTGGAAATTTGATCGATGCTGCCGCCTTGCGGTGCAGGCCAACTGCGCCATTGGTATCCATATACAGGGCCGAGGTTTCCATTTTCATCGGCCCATTCATCCCAGATGCGCACGCCGTTTTCTTTGAGATACGCAATATTCGTATCCCCTTTCAGAAACCACAGGAGCTCGTGAACAATACTCTTGAGATGGAGTTTTTTGGTTGTGACCATGGGAAATCCCGCTGAAAGATCAAATCGCATTTGATAACCAAATACACTGCGAATGCCTGTGCCGGTTCTGTCTGGCTTGTCCACACCATTTTGCATGATGTGGGTTAGAAGATTTTGATAAGCTAACATGAAAAAATGGTTTCTGTCAAAATTAGCAATAGGCTCAATATTTAACCAGCAATGTTCATAATTATACTGGCTAAATCTGCTCCTTACATCAACATCCCTACAATGGATGCTGTAAAAAGAGACGCGATTGTACCTCCTATCAAAGCCTTAAGCCCTAATTTTGAAAGTAGTCCTTTTCTGTTAGGCACCAGAGCGCCAATACCGCCTATTTGTATTCCTATAGAAGCAAAATTGGCAAATCCGCAAAGGATATAAGTGGCCATAACGATAGATTTGTCATAGACGAAAACACCATTTGTCTTCATGTCGCCGAGCGTTACGTAGGCATAAAATTCGTTGAGGATGGTCTTTTCCCCGAGCAATTGGCCTACGGCAATAATATCCGGAGAAGGCACACCCAACAACCAGGCGATTGGCGCACCTATATATCCGATGATAAACTCCAGGGTAAACTTGTCATAGCTTGTGTATTCTGCCACAATGGAGTTCAAACCAGTGTGCATTCCAATCCAATCTCCCAAGATGTAATTGGCCATGAATATAAATGCCGTGAATACAAGCAACATAGCCCCAACGTTTACGGCCAATTTGAGGCCATCTGTGGTGCCATTTGCTACGGCCTCAAGGACGTTTGATCCAGGTTTGGTGCTGTCAAGTGTCATTTCAGCCCGAAATTTTTCGGTTTCAGGCACAAGCAATTTGGCAGCTACGATAGCAGCTGGGGCTGACATCAGCGAGGCGGTGAGCAGATGTTGGGCGAAGATGAGCCTTTCAGCTGCGCTGTTTCCGCCAAGAAATCCAATATAAGAAGCAAGTACCCCACCGGCGATAGTAGCCATACCACCTGTCATGAGGCACATCAGTTCACTTCGGGTCATGCCTTCCAGATAGGGGCGTACGAGAAGAGGTGCTTCGGTCTGACCGAGGAAAATATTTCCGGCGGCAGCCAGGCTCTCTGCCCCAGATAGCCTGAGGGTTCTGCGCATGATCCACGCAAAGCCGTATACAAATTTTTGAAGAATATTGAGATAATAGAGCAGCGATGTAAGTGCTGAAAAGAAGACGATGGTGGGTAAAATGCGGAATGCAAAATTGAGAAGAGCGGAGTCCGTTTTCCCATCGGTAAAACTTCTGAACAAGAAATCAGATCCGAAATCAGTGAAGGAGATCACCTTGACAAAAACTTTACTAATCCAGGAGAATATCTCCGCGAAAAACGGAACTTTTAAAACCAGAAGGGCAAGGATAATTTGCAGCAGTATACCTTTAAAAACAAGGGACCAAACGATGGATTTTCTATTGTCGCTAAAAACCCAACCAAGAGCCACCAAAAACCCAATGCCCAGCAGACCCCGCAGCACACCTTCGAAGCTGATACCCAAACTTATTTCAGTCGCCGCACCTTGGGCCATTGCTGGCGCATGTGCGGTTGCTATCCAAGAGATGACGAGAAGTGGTTTCAGCAGGCTCTTCAAGCGGTCAGCGTTTTTTTCGCTTGTTTATTTCGTCCCTCAAACGGGAGGCTTTTTCGTACTCCTCTTTTTCCAGCGCTGTGTCGAGTTCTTTTTCGAGATCTTCCATCGATTTTCCGGCCACACTGCCCGATCCTGTCGTGGATATTTCTGAAGTTGAAAATTCCTCTATATCATCTCCGTCGGCATTCGTATCTTCTGAGTCAATAATGATGCCTGCCGAACTGAGGATAAAATCGTGGGTATAAATAGGCTTCTCGCAGCGCAAGGCGATCGCAACTGCATCGCTCGAGCGCGCATCTATTTCAAATTTCTTTTTATTCTGTTCGCAGATTATTTTGGCAAAAAAAATGCCTTCCACAAGATTGTGAATTACCACCTCGTGCAATTTTACATCAAAATTGTCAAGGAAACTTTTAAACAGATCGTGGGTGAGCGGCCTGCTCGGAGTCATTTTCTCCAAAGGTATCGCAATGGCCTGCGCCTCCGCTCCACCGATAATAATGGGTAACCGACGTTTCCCACTCTTCTCTTTTAAAATAAGAGCGTAAGCACCTGTTTGTGTTTGGCTGTAAGACAGACCGACTACTTTGAGCTCAATTTTTTCCATGCAGATTGGCCGGAGCTTTCAATTTTATTGCGCTGCAAAAGTAACCCCGTTTCCGGGGTTTTCAAATTGCATTTCCTTTTGTGCCGTTCTAAGGTAGAAAAAAGGAATTAATTCGAGGCTTTAAATTTCTTAATTGCTTCAGTGAGGCGCGGTAAAACTTCAAAGGCATCGCCTATCACGCCATAATCAGCAGCTTTGAAAAAAGGCGCTTCAGGGTCGGTGTTGATAACAACGATCACTTTGCTGCCATTTACACCCGCCAGGTGTTGGATGGCACCGGAAATTCCGGCTGCGATATAAAGATTGGGTCGGATCGCTATACCTGTTTGTCCCACGTGCTCGTGGTGAGGTCTCCAGCCGATGTCGGCTACCGGTCGCGAGCATGCGGTTGCGGCGCCCAATTCATGCGCCAGATCTTCCACAATGCCCCAATTATCAGGTCCTTTCAATCCCCGGCCCGCTGATACCACAGTTTCGGCTTCCGTAAGAGGTACGCCTTCAGTAGAAATCGCTTTGAGTTCTTTAAACCGCAATTTTCCTGTGGTAATTTCAGGTGTGAAATTTTCCACGCTTGCCTGCGCATCGGTTTGTACTGGCTTTACGCTGTTTGGCATCAAAGAGATTAATTTGATGTCCGTATGGATTGCACAGTCGGCAAATGCCTTTCCGGAAAATACATTTTTGCGTACTACAAATGTATCCCCTTCCATTTCGGGAACAGCAATAGCTCCTGCCACCAAGCCTGCTTCCAGTTTGGCTGATATTCTGGGAGCCAGCATTTTTCCGGTCGGGTCGAATGAAAAGATAATGACTGTCGCGCTTTCGGCGGCAGCCGCCTCCACACAGAGCGCGGTAAGGGTTTGATCATTTTCATCGGTCACTTGCGGATTGACCAATACTTTGGAGGCACCATAATTTCCCAGCGCAGCCAGGGTGGCCTGATCGATGTTTCCATAAGTCACTACGGTGACAGTGGAAGACAATTTATCGGCAATTTTTTTACCGTAATACACAGTTTCTGAAGCTGATTTGGCGAGCTTTCCGTGAGGTGCATCTGCAAAAACAAGGACTGACATAGAATATTTTTTTAGTTAAATTACTTTGGCTTCGTTGTGAAGCAGACTTACGAGTTCGTCCATATTTTCCGGATCGATCAATTTTACCGCACCTTTGGAAGGAGGCAAACTGTATTTTATAATTGTGGTGAGTGGTTTTAAATCGGCCGCTTCCACAACTGTAAGGGGTTTGGTGCGTGCCGCCATAATTCCGCGCATGTTTGGAATTCTTTGTTCGGCCATCCCTTTTGCACAAGTTACGACGAGTGGCAGTGAACCTTCGATGACTTCTGTGCCTGCCGGCAAATCTCTTTCGATCGTTGCCTCAGTGCCGTTCACATCCAGTTTTCGGGCCACCGAGACATAAGGCAACTCGAGAAGCTCTGCCAACATGCCACCAACCTGAGAACCATTGTAATTAATGGTTTCTTTGCCGGTCAATATGAGGTCAAAGTTTTTGTCTTTGGCATAAATGGCCAATTGTTTCGCAGTGAAATAACTATCCACAGGTGCAGCATTGATTCGCACAGCTTCATCTGCTCCGATGGCAAGGGCCTTGCGAATAATCGGGTCCACATCAGGTTCTCCAACGGTGACGATGGTTACTGTCCCGCCGTGTTGTTCTTTTAATTCAAGTGCCCGCACGAGCGCATACCATTCATCGTAGGGATTTACAATGAATTGCACTTTGTCTTCATTAAACCTGGTGTCGTTTTCCGTAAAGCTGATCTTCGCAGTGGTGTCCGGAGCTTTGCTGATACAAACTAGTATTTTCATATATGGATTCTTGAGATTTTTGGGCAATGTTCAAAAGTATAACTTCTCCTTTAAAAGTAGGAATTAGCTTTTGGTAATTAAACAAAGGTATGCATGCATAACATATTTGCCAAAATTTTTGTGCTTGCCTGTTATAAGGTCGTGGGACTTCCCTCAATATTGACATATCTATAACACAAATATTTCTACTTTTGTGCTCCAGAAATCAGACAAAATAATGAGAGTTATACAATATAGAGAAGCTGTTTGTGAAGCCATGAGTGAAGAGATGCGCAGAGATGAACGCGTATTTCTCATGGGCGAGGAAGTTGCAGAATACAATGGTGCCTATAAAGCCAGCAAAGGGATGTTGGACGAATTTGGCGCAAGGCGCGTCATTGACACGCCGATAGCTGAGCTTGGATTTACTGGTATCGCCGTTGGTGCGGCCATGAATGGTTTGCGACCCATTGTAGAATTTATGACCTGGAATTTTGCGATTCTGGCAGCCGATCAGATCATCAACTGTGCTGCCAAAATGCTGCAGATGAGCGGTGGTCAGTATAGCGTGCCTATTGTTTTTCGCGGTCCAAATGGTCCGGCAGGTCAATTGGCTGCAACCCACTCTCAAAGTTTTGAAAATATGTACGCCAGTATTCCCGGACTTAAAATCGTGATGCCTGCGAATCCATATGATGCGAAGGGACTTTTGAAAGCAGCCATTCGTGACAATGACCCGGTAATCGTAATGGAATCGGAAAAAATGTACGGCGATAAAGGAGAAGTTCCGGAAGGAGAATATATTATTCCTATTGGGATCGCCGATGTGCGTAAAAAAGGGACCGACGTGACCATCGTTTCCTTTGGGAAAATAATGAAAGTGGTTTTCGAGGCTGCTGAGGAGCTGGAAAAAGAGGGTATCAGCGCGGAAGTAATTGATCTTCGCACCATCCGTCCGCTCGATATCAAAACCATCATTGACAGTGTAAAAAAAACAAACAGATTGGTGATCGTTGAAGAGAATCATCCCGTGGCATCAATATCTTCGGAAATCTCTCACCGTGTTCAGTTGCATGCTTTTGATTATCTCGATGCACCAGTTCGACGGGTTACGATGGCTGACGCGCCTTTTGCATTTTCTCCTCCACTCATAGCGGAATCGCTTCCCAATGTGACCAGAATCGTGAAGGCTGTGAAAGATTCAATGTATGTTACCAAATAGATAAATATTCATTTTAATCGAAGTGCTCCAATTTAAATTGGAGCATTTTTTTTGCATTTTCTTGAAAATCAATCTTTACGAGCTGTTTTTCGATATTTGCACATCAAAGACCCATTACCTATTTTTGCGCACCTCAAAAAGGGCACTTTACAATAATCTGATATATAACACATATGAATTTCCTGGAAGAAAACCTGATATACATGATCCCGCTGATGGGTGTTGTTGGCCTGATATTTATGGCGATCAAATCGGCTTGGGTGACGAAACAGGATGCAGGTGATCCAAAAATGGCTGGCCTTGCAAAACACATTGCAGATGGAGCAATGGCATTTTTGAAGGCAGAATGGAAGGTGTTGGGTTATTTCGTGGTTATCGCCGGTTTGTTGCTGGCCTATTCAGGAACGCTCGTTGAACATTCAAGTCCGGTTATTGCCATCGCTTTTTTGATCGGAGCCGTGCTTTCTGCCCTGGCGGGTTATATAGGAATGCGCATTGCCACCAAAGCCAATGTGCGCACCACACAAGCCGCTCGCACGAGTCTTGTCAACGCATTGAAAGTTTCTTTCACAGGTGGCTCCGTAATGGGTCTTGGTGTGGCTGGACTTGCGGTTTTGGGTATGGGAAGTTTGTTCATTATTTTCTATAAGTATTTTGTTCCTGAAGGGGCTTTGATAACCGGCCATGAAATGAAAACAGCCATCGAAGTGCTGGCCGGATTCTCGTTGGGAGCTGAGTCTATTGCACTTTTTGCGCGTGTCGGCGGCGGTATTTATACCAAAGCAGCCGACGTCGGCGCTGACCTTGTCGGAAAAGTAGAAGCGGGTATACCTGAAGATGATCCGCGCAATCCCGCGACAATCGCAGATAATGTTGGTGACAACGTGGGCGATGTGGCCGGTATGGGTGCCGACCTCTTTGGATCGTATGTCGCCACCATTTTGGCAACAATGGTTTTGGGACAGGAAATTTCTTCGAATGACAATTTTGGCGGAATGGCACCGATCCTTTTGCCGATGGTGATTGCAGGTCTGGGATTGCTCTTCTCAATTATTTCCATGGCCTTTGTTCGAATATCGGACGAAAATAGTTCTGTACAAAAAGCGCTTAACAATGGCAACTGGTCCTCAATCATTTTGGTCGTTCTGGTGTCATATCCGCTTTGTTTGTGGATGCTACCTGAATCTCTGAATTTGCGTGGATATGAATTTTCAAATCTCGACGTCTTTTTCGCGATTGTGGTGGGGTCGGTAGTCGGAGCTTTAATCAGCCTGGTCACCGAGTTTTACACTTCAATGGGTAAAAAACCAGTTAACAATATTATACAACAGTCTTCCACAGGCCATGCCACCAACATTATTGCTGGTCTGGCAGTTGGTATGCAATCTACAGTGATTCCTATTCTGGTCCTGGCTGCTGGTATCATCTTCTCATATACTTTTGCGGGTTTGTACGGTGTGGCGATTGCGGCCGCGGGAATGATGGCAACCACAGCGATGCAACTTGCCATCGATGCTTTTGGACCGATTGCTGACAATGCAGGCGGAATCGCTGAAATGAGCGGACTGCCGGCCGATGTGCGCGGTCGCACCGACAATCTGGATGCGGTGGGAAATACCACGGCAGCAACAGGCAAGGGTTTTGCCATTGCATCTGCGGCCCTTACGGCTTTGGCACTCTTCGCAGCATTCGTAGGGATTGCGGGTATCGAGAGCATCGACATTTACAAAGCACCGGTTTTGGCGATGTTGTTTGTCGGCGGGATGATTCCATTTATATTTTCTGCGCTTTGTATTTCGGCCGTTGGCCGCGCTGCTATGGCCATGGTTCAGGAAGTACGACGTCAGTTTCGCGAAATTCCAGGTATCATGACGTACGAAGCCACACCAGAATATGAAAAGTGCGTCGCCATCTCTACCAAAGCCTCTATTCGCGAAATGGTACTCCCCGGAGCGATTGCGCTGCTTGCACCTATATTGGTTGGTTTCGGTTTTCGGGGTGTGTTCCCCGAAACTTCTTCAGCAGAAATGTTGGGCGGTTTGCTCGCTGGTATTACTGTTTCCGGCGTTCTTATGGGTATATTTCAAAACAATGCCGGTGGCGCCTGGGACAATGCCAAGAAATCTTTTGAGAAAGGCGTTCTGATTGATGGCGTGATGACCTATAAAGGTTCCGAAGCCCACAAAGCTTCCGTAACCGGAGATACTGTTGGTGATCCATTTAAAGACACTTCAGGTCCTTCAATGAATATTCTTATAAAACTTACATCAATCGTGGCGCTTGTTATAGCACCACATATATCCCAGAATGCGGTAGTTGAGCAAGAGTCCAATCTGTTTCCAATCGAAAAGGGATCTGATCTGATCAAAGCAGCGGAGGCAGCGCCAGTGTCAGGGAGTTTCCAGTTTACAGAAGAAACAGCGGCTTTCCTGTGGTCAGGAAAAAAAGTGACAGGCCAACACAGTGGTCACTTTTCTGCCAAAGGAATGCTTGTCATTGAGGACAACATCGTTCGAAAAGGTGAAGCTTTAATCGCAATGACCTCGATCGTAGTGGATGACGTAAAAGACAGAGAGTCGAATACGAAATTGCTGAATCATCTCAAAAGTGCGGACTTTTTTGATGTTGAGAAATACCCTACGGCCAATCTAATCATTCATGGATCTGAAAGGCAAAGCGAAAATTCTTATTTTTTCAAAGGGTTACTTTCTTTAAAAGGTATCGAAAAGCCTGTGGAAGGAACTTACAATATCATTGCCGATCAGGGAAAACATTACGCTTTAACGGGAAGTATGACCATCGACAGATCTGAATTTGAGGTGCGATATGGTTCGGGATCATTTTTTAAAGGTCTGGGCGACGAACTTATTTACGACGAGATACCCATTGGATTTAAGATTTTTCTTCAATAAATATGAAGATGCTCCGATCTGTATGACAAAGCTTCGAGACTTGTCACTCCGACAGCAAGAGGAGTCTGTTTAGTCAATATAAAAACGCTCCGCACTGCATGACAAAAAAACAAACGACTTAGAATGAAAAAGCCACCTTGAGAGAGGTGGCTTTTTCATTGGGATCATTCAATTATTTAAAGAGTCCGTGGATTTCACCATCAATGGCGATAATGATCTTTCCGAGATCTTCGGGATTTTCATGAAATGCGTTGCTGTCGATGTCAATTACAAGTAATTTGCCCTTGTCGTAAGTCGAAATCCACGCTTCGTAACGTTCGTTCAAACGCTTCAGGTAATCCAACCGAATAGCATCTTCATATTCCCGACCCCTTTTCTGTATGTTGTTTACCAAAGCTGGAACACTCGCACGCAAGTAAATGAGCAGGTCCGGCGCAGCGATAAATTTCTCCATCGAATTGAACAGAGAAAAGTAATTTTCAAAATCACGGGTTGTCATCAGACCCATGCTGTGAAGGTTGGGCGCAAAAATATAAGCGTCTTCATAGATGGTTCTATCCTGAACTACGTGTTTTTTGTTGTCGCGTATCTCGGTGATCTGGTTGAATCTGCTGTTGAGAAAGTATATCTGCAAATTGAATGACCATCGTTGCATGTCATTGTAGAAATCCATGAGGTAGGGGTTTTCATCCACATCTTCATATTGGCATTCCCATTTGTAATGTTTTCCTAACAATTCGGTAAGGGTCGTTTTGCCCGAACCTATATTTCCTGCTACAGCTACGTGCATATCGGTATTTTCTATCGGTCAAAAGTACGAATAATGGCCTATTCGCAGCGGGTATCATGGAGCCGCGAGTTCAATTACCACGATTTCTTCTGAATTGACCAAGGCCACCCGGTTTTTTTGCATCACCGCAAAGCTCGCATCCGAAGGTAAAATGAATTCTATCGTTTGAAAAAGAACTGGATCGTACTTGTAAATGGAGTTTTCCTTGAAATATATAACACCGCCATCAGTAACTTGAAATCGCACAAGTCCTGGAATCGGTATGGTCTTCATATATGTTCCAAAAATATCAAAGACCAATATGCCAGTTTGCGGATTGTTTACATACAACCTGTTTGCAAATTCTACCATAAAATTTGGCGCAAGCTCAATGCCCAGTATTTGAGAGAGATTCCCCGTCTCCAATATCTTTTTAAAACCCTCATCTAAGCGGACCAGCGAAAAAGCCATCGCATCGTAGATCCAGTAATGATTTTGAATCGACGTGCAGGCTGCTGTCGCAAGGGCAATATCATGGTCCAGCAGATTTCTTTTACCGCGGTTGTCGCTGAGGGTATTGTCCAGAATTGTTATGTAATTGATTTCCGGATAAACGACAAGGGGCCTTAGCGGAAAAGTGATGTCTATTTCTCCAATATCCCCGAGTTGTTTGTCACTGAATCTAAATTGGAAAACACCATTTTTATCGTACTTAAACAGTTCAGATTGAGAAACACTGTAGATATTGAGCAAATTGTCCATGGCGATAAAATCAGATCGCACAGGAATTTTGTACAGTTCCACCCATTGCGACATGCCCCAAAGCGGTAAACATGTCAAAAATAGTGCGATCAGACGCGTCGTCATAAATTGTTTACAGAGAGTTGCATTTGCATAATTTCATTGATGAATGTTCGATCATTGGCAAGTCTGGGTACTTTGTGCTGGCCGCCGAGTTTGTTTTTTGAGCGGAGCCAGTTGTGAAATGTTCCTTTTGGCAAAATGCGTATCAGTGGTGGGTTTAGATTCAGGTTACCGGTTCGTTTGGCTTCGTAATCACTGTTGAGATTTTTGAGGTGCTGGTCAAGAATTTCTGCGAAATGTGTGAGAGATTCTGGTTCTTTTTCAAATTCAATTAACCATTCATGACCGCCTTTTTTGCTTCCTTCCATATATATCGGCCCGGCAGTGTAATCAGAAATCTGGGCTTTTGCCAACGAGCAGGCTGCAGCCAGGGCTTTCTCTGCGTTATCGATTACCAGCTCTTCTCCAAAAGCATTGATGAAATGACGGGTGCGGCCAGTCACTTCAATACGAAAAGGATATTTTGAGGTAAAACAGACGGTGTCTCCGATTCGGTAACGCCATAATCCGGCGTTGGTGGTAATCACAATTTCGTAATTTACACCCAATTCCACATCACCAAGCGCCACAGTTTTTGGTTGGATTTCATGGCTGTGCGCTACTGGAATGAATTCATAATAAATGCCATAGTCCAGCATGAGCAACATATCTGTGGCACCTTTCCGGTCCTGAAGACCAAAAAAACCTTCGCTTGCGTTATAGCTTTGGTAATACTGCATTTTGGGAGAAGGTATCAGCGTCTTGAACTGATTCTCATAAGGTTGGAAATTGACACCTCCATGCATGTATAATTCGAGATTTGGCCAAACTTCAGAGATATTATTCTTTCCGGTTATTTCCAGAATCCGACGCAACAAGACCAGTGTCCAAGATGGTACGCCTGCCATGTTGGTCACGTCTTCATTTTTCACGCTTTGTGCCATCACTTCGATTTTCTCTTCCCACTTTGCCATCAGAGCAATCTGCCGGTCAGGTATCCGCCGGAATTCTACCCAAAACGGTAGATTGTTGATGATAATTGCAGACAAATCTCCGTAATACGAATCTTTCCTAAGCTCATTTATCTGGCTACTTCCTCCGAGTACAAGCGATTTCCCGCTGTATACATGGTTTTCCGGATGGTTATTGTTGTACATGGCCAACAAATCCTTTCCACCCTTGTAATGACAATCCTCCAGCGCCTCTCTGCTCACTGGAATAAATTTACTTTTGTCATTGGTCGTCCCGGAAGATTTGGCAAACCAATTAATTTCGCTGGGCCATAGTAGATTTTGCTCTCCGGCCTGTATCCGGGTTACATAGGGTTTCAAATCTTCGTAGGTTTGCAGGGGTACCCTTTCGGAAAATGAACTGAGTGAATGAATTTCAGCATACTTCATCGATTTCCCCCAGGCCGTATTTTTGCCAGAATGAATCAATTTTTCGAAAACTTCACTTTGAACCTCAAGCGGATATTTCATGAAAAGTTCGATCTGGTGAAATCGTTTTTTCATAAACCACGCGAAAACAGAATTGAATGCCATATGGGTCGTAAAATTCAAGAAAATTACAAAAAACGGGCAACAATTGATCAAACCAAAAAATGACCTATGAAATACAAGGGATTGCTGAGCAAAATGAAATCGGCTTTAAAAGAAAAGGTCCAGTATTGGCTCGTTTTGGACAAAACGCTTCAGGTACATCTCAACCCGCTCTTAGGGAGCAGGGTTTCCATTGAATGGACTGGCAAAATCAATTGTATCAGTTGCGGAAAGTTGATCCCCAAATCCTATGGACAGGGGTTCTGCTATAATTGCCTGATGGCATCCCCCGAAGCTTCTCCTTGCATCATGCGCCCGGAATTGTGCGAAGGGCACCTGGGCAAAGGCCGGAATAGCGAATGGGAAACCGCAAATCACATACAACCACACGCTGTATATATGGCTCAAACCAGTGCGATCAAGGTGGGTGTCACGCGCCTCACGCAAATTCCTACGCGGTGGATTGATCAGGGCGCCTGGCGTGCCATTGTCTTGGCAGAAGTTCCGTACCGACAACTGGCAGGGCTTATTGAGGTAGAACTGAAACAATTTATTTCTGACAGGACCGACTGGCGCAAAATGCTTTCTAACCAACAGGATGACGAGGATTTAAAAGTGCTTTCGCAAACAATGACTTCATTTCTACCCCCAACTTTGGCTCCTTACGCCACGCCGGATGCTTCCATCGTCGAATTGCAGTATCCCGTATTGAAATACCCCAACGAGCCAAAGGGAATTGCACTGGAAGCAGATAAAATTGCCGAAGGAATCCTGACGGGTATCCGGGGCCAGTACATTATCCTGGATGGA
>Ga0105044_10000706_pt1 | contig 42044 bp, 40 predicted proteins | sample MAT01_FD_78092 | JGI IMG/M metagenome (GOLD analysis project Ga0105044, IMG submission 78092) | Freshwater microbial communities from Lake Fryxell liftoff mats and glacier meltwater in Antarctica - MAT-01 | ecosystem: Environmental > Aquatic > Freshwater > Ice > Liftoff microbial mat | place...
ATGGTATAAATGGTTTGGGAAATCGTTTTTTCATATTTTTTGTTACCGTCTTCAAAGTTTTTATCGGCACTCTTAATAATGGCGTCAAAACTGTCACGCGACTTCATGGCAAGCGGAGTAGCACCTTTTTCATACTCTTTAAAAGCCTTGTAGCGTTCTTCAGGAACGGTATTTTTTATTTCCACCATTCTTGCCTTGCCGTCATTAACAAACGCCATTGTGTCTGCTTTTGCTTTTTCAACCAGTTTACGACCATCGTCTCCTTCTGCAGCCTGTATCAGGGCTTCAAATGACTTTGTTATCTTTTCCGATGTTTCATCGAGTCTCTTGAGGTCTTTTTCATAATCTGCACCAAGCATTATGTTACGCGTCAAACGTGAAACAAAGTTCACCTCACGCCCGATTTTAACAGTTTCGACTTTTGTTGTAATTTCGCGCTTTTGCAGCGTCTTAAAAGAGTTATCTAGCTTGGAAATGCCTCTTATTGCTCCTATTGTCACCAGTGCTATCAAAAATATGACTACAACTCCAAAAAAAATCAGGCGGATTTTAATTGTCAAAACTTACTCCTAAATCAGTTATTTGTTTGATCAAACCGAACCTGCTGAGAATATCCATATCACTAAAAACTGTTATAAATCTTTCTTCTCTTTCAAGTAATTCTCAGCAACAGCATGCACCAGCCCCGTCAAAGTAAATTCCTGCGGCATTATGCCTGCCTCAAGTCTGTATTCTTCAACTGCCTTTGCAGTTACCGGCCCGATACAGGCGATGGAAACGCCTGAAAGCAGTGACTCTGCGCGGTCTTTGCCAAGCAGTTCAAAAAAAGCATGCACCGCGGCCGCGCTGGTAAAGGTAATCGCGGCAATCTTCCGCTGCTCCAGCAACCTTACAACCCTGCTAACGTCTGTTGCTGATTTTACGCTTTCGTACGCTGTAACCACATCTATATCAGCAGCAAGCACACCCGACAGGTTGTCTCGGAGGAGATCGCTTCCTTCCTTGGCAACCGGAAGCAGGACTCTGTTCCCGATTGAGTTGAGTTCGCCAAGTGCTGCTGCCAGACCGCTGGCTGTAAATTCAACTGATTGACTGTCGGCCCGGAGACCATAGTGAGCCAGCTCTGTGGCAACTTTCTGTCCGGAAGCTAATATCCTGACATCTCCCAGTGAGCGGACATCCTTGCCATTCTCAAGCAACCGTTCGATGAAAAACTTAACGACTTTGATATTCCTGAACAGGATACAGCCATAGTTGGCGATATTATTGATTGCCTGATCCAGTCCAGCCCAGTCGGCTGGCGGCGTAATGTCGATCGTTGGAAAACTGAGAACCGTTGCCCCCAGGTCAGTAAAATCCTCCACAAGTGTATCTGACTGATCATGTGAACCGGTTACAACAATGCGCTTCCCAAAAAGCGGCTTTGTTTCGTACCAGCTGAGTTTTTCCCTGTACCTGACAACCTCTCCAACCACAATCAGAGCCGGTGAACCGAGAGACGCCGCTTCCACCCTTTCTGCTATGTCCGTCAGTATTCCGGTCACGACTTTCTGATCTGTCCGCGTGCCCCACTGAATAACCGCGACAGGTGTTTGAGAGCTTCTGCCGTTACTTACAAGATTCTGAACAATCTGAGGCAGATTCTTCACGCCCATGAAAATAACCAGTGTTCCGACACCAGGAGCCAGCATTTTCCAGTCAATCTTTGATTCAGACTTGGTAGGATCCTCATGCCCGGTAACAAAGGTAACGCTTGCGTTACAATCTCGATGTGTCAGCGGAATACCGGCATAGGTCGGTACAGCCAGGGCAGCAGAAACGCCAGGCACTACTTCAAACAGGATGCCGTTGTCCGAAAGTTCCTCTGCCTCTTCTCCGCCACGCCCGAAAATGAAAGGGTCGCCCCCTTTCAAACGAACAACAATTTTACCTTCCCCTGCTTTTTTTACTATCAGGGCACTGATTTCGTCCTGTGGAAGTGTGTGACTGCCGCTCTCTTTCCCGACGTAAATCAGCTCAGCATCTGCGCGGCACTGGTCAAGCAATCTGTCGTTCGCCAGATAATCGTAAATTATGACATCGGCATTCTTTACGCACTCCAGCCCTTTTACGGTAATCAGTCCCGGATCACCCGGACCGGCTCCGACAAGGTAAACTTTACCAGCTTTCGATTTAATGATTTTATTAATGATACGCCTCCTGTGACTCAAAACATTAAAAGTTATGAATAGTGCTGGTCTTCCGCTGAACCCTTTCTTAGTACGTCCCTCCCATTATTTAAGTGGAGGACAGGAGGGGTTAGCCTTACTGTTCATAACGCCCCCCAGCCCCCTCTTAACTTAAGAGGGGGAGTAAAGACCAAAACGACACTATTACTTGCGGAAGATTGATACCAATCAGGTTAAAAGTTTACTTCTCTTCCTCAAAAGGCCAGGCAAAAAGACCGCCTTCCATTACTCTGACATGCTTGAAATTTTCGCCTTCCAGAATCCCTTCCGCCTCATAACCACGCAAACTGATTTTGCAGAAAGTAACTATTTCATCATCCTTGTTCAGTTCATTCAGACGGCTGCGCAGTTCACCGAGCGGGATATTTCTGAAATTATCGCGATCCGAGATTCTGACCTGTTTATATTCAGCTGGATTGCGTACATCCAGAAATACAATCCCGTCATTATCCATCAGCTCCCTGGCCTGCAGAGAAGAAATTCCTTTGAAGTTTCCTGCAATTTTATTCATCAGAGCATTTGCAGCAACCGCAATATTATCGATCGGGGAACTGTAGGGTGGTGCATAGGCAAGATCAATATCGAACAAGTCATCAATTGTCCCGCCGAGTGTCAAAACGGATGCAACCACATCTACTCTTTTGGCAACATCCCCTTCCCCTACACACTGCATTCCTAGCACTTTCCCTGTTTTGGGGTCGGCAAGCAGCTTGATTGCAATTATGTTAGCAGTTTCCATGTAATGCGGCTTGTCATGTCCGGCTGAAATAACAGCAATATAATCAATCCCCAGCGCTTTTGCGTCGCGTTCGGTAAGACCGGTTTTTCCGACATTCAAGTCCATCACTTTGACTATGGCTGTGTTCAAAACCCCTTTAAAACGGGCTTTTCCTCCAAACAGATTCTCACCGATAATACGACCATGCTTGTTCGCTGTTGAACCCATAGGAGCAAACACCTTACGGTTCGATATGATATTGATATTCTCCACACAGTCGCCGCCGGCAAAAATGTCAGGGTCACTGGTCTGAAGCATTTCATTTACGCTGATTGCACCTGTCACACCGATTTCCAGACCGGCAGATGCCGCCAGTTCAACATTGGGCCGGACGCCAAGCGACATGATGACAAGGTCAGCTGAAATCGTTCGCTTATCAGTAACGACTGCCGTTACTGCCGACTCGCCTTCAAATCTGACGACACGCTCACTGGTCAGCAGCTGTATGTTTTCTTCAAGGATATATTTGTCCACCATTGCCGCGACTTCCTCATCAAGAAAGGCCGGAAATACATTTGGTTTCATCTCGACAACTGTAATTTTGTTAGTCCAGATTTTCAGTGCTTCCATCATCTCAATGCCGACGAGTCCGGCACCGATTATAACGACGTTGCTGTACTTGCCCTGCTCCATCCCCTTGCGAATCATTATGGCTTCATTCGGATGCCACAGTGTAAATATATTGGATAACTCCATACCTGGCAGAGCCGGTTTTAAAGGAGTTGCGCCGGTTGCCAGAACCAGTTTGTCATAGTTCAGGCTGGATTCTTCTCCACTGACCAGACATCTTATCTGGACAGTTTTGCCCTTACGGTCGATTCCGGTTGCAAGTGTTTGCGGCTTTACCGTTATGTTTTTAACACTTTTAAAATATTCCGCATTACGCAGCACCCCTGCCGGAGTTTTCATCAGCTCTTCAATGTCATCCACTTCTGCACTGACGTAGTAGGGCAGCCCGCATGCTCCGTAAGAAATCAGAGTACCTTTGTCAACAACAGTAATTTCCGCCTGTGGATCCATTCTTCTTGCTTTGGAAGCAGCCTTAAGACCTGCAGCCACCGCACCGATTACTAATATCTTCATCATGAACTCCTAAGTTTTGAATGAGGTCAATGTTGATAAACGCCGGGATCTGAACTCTAAAAACAAATGTCCGCCCTGCACACGTGTACAGGGCGGACAGAATACATCTAAAACTCATCTTCCCAGGTTATAAAAGGATGCGGCATGTCAACCATTGCATTGACAATCAACTCCACGAGTCCGTTGTAAATAATATTGTACTTTTCTTTAAAACCAAAATGCTCTATCAGGGCATCGCGGGCAGCCCCCTTGCAGTTCGAGCAAGGTGCACAGTAATATTTTGGAATTGAAGGGTCAAGCACGTCCTTGAAAGCCTCAAGCACCTGTTTGGCCTTTGTGCGGCTGGCAACATTATTACGCCAGTCCGGAAAATTATGTGCGTTGGTAATCGCAAATCCGCTGCCTCCGCCACAGCAGACGTTGTTAGTGCCTGCATGCGGCATTTCACGAAACTGGCCAGGGGCGACAACATGTTCAAGAATAGTGCGCTGCGGATCAATTATCCCCATCAGTCTGACCATATTGCACGGGTCATGCAGTGTTACCGGGAAGTTGTTCTTCATCCGGTCAAACTTGATCACACCACTTGTGACAATCTGTTCGAGCAGTGGGAGGCAGGGTTCTCTCGGAATGGCCATATCGCCAACAAGCATGCGATCGGCGATGGTAATCAGTGCTTTTGTGGCATGACCGCATTCACCGACAACAATCTTCTTGACGCCGAGATCTTTGGCTGCCTGCACCTGTGCCATGGCAATCCGGGCAAACTGCACATCATCATACCAGACACCGTAATTCACACCCTCATAACCCATGGCTGCACTGGAAAGCGTCCAGTTCAATCCGGCTGCTTCGAAAATTATGGCAAAGGCAGCAGGATTCTCCGGCCAGGCCATGTATTCACCGGCATTGTGAATCAGCAGGATATCTGCCCCCTGCTTATCGATCGGTATCTTCATCCGGCGTCCGGTTTTTTCTTCTATCAGATCCTCGATAAACTCGATTGTGTCGAGAAATGCCGGTGGAGTCATGCCGGTTGAAGATCCGCTCTTCATATGCTGCACAGTACCAGATTTATGCACATTTTCAGGTGCAATGCCCATCTCCATGCTAAACATCTTACGCAGCTCGCGGGATATCAATGCATTGTCCACGCCAATCGGGCAAACCGACGCACAACGCCTGCAAAGTGTGCAGCGATAAACCAGTTCTGCCAGATGATAGACAACTCGCCAGTTAAGATCCAGGTCTGCTCCGACCCACTTGCCAAGCAGCTTGCCGCTTGTGCTGAAATAGCGCTTGATAATACGTCGCAATACTTCAGGGCGGAAGTTCGGGCGGTAAATATCCTTGCGGTCGCTCTCCACATAAATGGGGCAGGCCTCATTACAGGTATTGCACTGCATACAGAATTCGTTACTGAGAGTTGTGGGCATCAGAAAGCCCCAGTTGTTCTCTTTCTGAAACAACTTTTCAAGACCGCTCAGAAAACCGTTGACGATGGCCTCTTCTTCTTCCTTGGTCTTGGGAATCGGGAGGCTCAGGGCAGAAAAGCCATCCAGGGAAAAATCATATTTTTCCAGTATTTCAGGCTTGATCTGCTTGAATTTGGGCGGTTCCTTCTCATCCCTTAACAGCTCAAGATCGCCCGGTTCCAGCGGTGAGAGTACAGTGTCATCAGAACCGAAATCCTTTATCTGCAGCTTTTTCTTCGGAGTTTTCATTTTTTGCCACCTTCCTGTGGAGAACCTTTGCCCACCTGGTCTGCCCATGATTCACCCTTGCGGATATGTGGTGCTGACCATGTTGTTTTGTATTGCAGATAGGAAGCGAAGTCGTTTTCCATGGCACTGCCCTTTTTCATCGCCTCATCATCCCACATAATGTTGTGGTAGAAGAAATATTTACCGACAAAATGCATCATCCTGCTAAACGGCAGATAAATCAGAAAAGAACATAGTGCTAAAACATGAAGCATCACAAGAGTTTCCCCGACCGGAACAAACCTGAATGCAATCAGGCTGGCCATCTGATGACGCATCTCCGCAAATGTCGAATCAACTGTCATCCATGCGGCCAGACCTGTTCCAAAAAGCATGATCATGACTGCCAGGTTAAGATAGCTGATAACATCTGACATAAAGATCATGCCTTCATCAGTAAGTCGCTGCCACAGCAGAACCAATGCGCCGCAAAGTCCTGAAACAAAACTGCCGACTCCAGTAAACAGCGTGGCGTTGTAGATCAATGACGAAAACAACGATTGTGAATTCGGACCGATAAAAACCTGGTTCAACTCCAGAACAGCTCCGGTAACAAGCAGGAAAAGCCAGATTATGCCGAGATATAAACCTGCATGCAGCGGGAAACTTCCAAACCAGATTTTAGGGTTATTGACATAAGCTTTCTTGATGAACAGTATCTCCTGACCCATCTCCCACAGTTCGTGCATGACATGACTGTGAGGCTTCGATTGACCAAAATCCACCTTCTGGTATTTTGAGCCTTCAGCACCATTGTGAGGAAGCGGATACAGATCCCAACGGATATGCCTTGGCATATCGAGATATTTTTTCACCAATAATGCAGTTTTAATAAGAAACAGGGCCACGGCAAAATAGACAAGTGGCCCACCGATAAACCAGCCAAGTGATGACATATGTTCTCCCAGAATTATAGAATTCCCCATCCTCGGGTGTATTCCAGCACAATCTGAAACTCCCGATCCTTGAACCCTGCTCCTGTCAGCAGTTTTTTAATCTCGCCCGCCTCTACTTTACTGGAGAAACAACAGACAGACTTGCCTTTGCAGCTGAAACTGAAACCGTGACCGGATAAAAACTCCATCATTGAAGCAACACGCGCATAATGCGTAGCGATTTTTGAACCTGCCTCCCTGACCATCATTGGAGTGACAAGCACTTTAGCGGAAACTGCATCATTTAATATGCACTGATCAGGTTCAAGGGAGAGCTTCACTTCGGTTATATGAGTTACGACTGGTGTTGTTTCAACATTTTCAGTGTTATTCATTTAGTTACCATTCGTTCCACGCAAATATATTTGAAAAAATGTTTTGAGCTTATCGGCCGGGTATTAATCCGGCCGATAATTCGAGTACAACAAAAGCCCCGCCTATTTTACGCCTATCCAATATTCAACAAAAACAACATTAGATAACCAGTAACCGAGCGGCACGTTGATAATTACGCCGATTGTAAAAGCAGCCAGTGGTTTCCAGCCAAAAGAGGTTAACTCTTTGAATCTGGTAGTAAAACCAATCGCCAGGAACGTCCAGGTAAAGGTCCATCCGCGCAGATTTTTGATAATGCCCAGGGCTTCCTTAGAATAGGCGTTTCCTACCTTAGGGTCGAGTGCCAGGATTACGAGAGTTGTTAAAATGGAGGCTGCAAAAAAACCGATAACAAACTTCGGAAATCTGCGCCATACCTCGCCATAATCGATACGCTCCGACTCGCCTATTTTCTTCTTTTCCCAGAGTGTCACAGATGCAATAGCGGCCAACAGCGCCCAGAGACCTACAAACATGTCTCTGCCGACAACCTTCATCAGAGTAAAAGTCTTGACAGCCTGATCGTTTTCAGCAGGCAATCCGGCCAGAGAGCTGTATTGTGCAGCAGCGGCAAAACCGGCGGCATCCGCGAACTCTGATGTCCCGATCCAGGCGCCGGCAGGCCCGGGAGCTAATCCCATCTGCACCGCTGCAGTCGGCAGAATTGCGACCATGATAACGGCCCAGATGACTACCATCGAAATCGCTACAGATACATGCTCTTTTTCTGCCCGGCAGGCGCCACCGACAGCGATTGAGCCGGAAACACCGCAGACAGATCCGCCAGCCCCGAGAGTGGCGGCAAAACGTGGATCAAGTTTGAACAGATAAACCGCAGAAAGATAAATAGAGAAAAACGTAATAACAGCGACGATTGTCGCCTGAAGCATGGCCAACGGCCCGGCTGACATGATGATGGTGAACGGCAGTGTTGCACCCATCAGTACGATACCTGTTTTTACATAGTACTCTGTGCGCAGGGCCTCGCTGAACCAGGCCGGCAGCTTCATCGTATTACTGACAATCATGCCGACCAGCAGTGCCAGCAGAGGAGTTTCAAGCTGCATGTCTTTCATGAACTTGTTGGAGCCAAAAATACTGACCACTACAGAAATAATGAACAAAACCGTAAATCCGCCCAGAAAACGGCGAACATTATAACCCATTACCTTTGCGCCAACCGAAAAAGCTGCCAGAAAAAAAACAAACAGGTATACGAGACCCATGCTGTTTTTGGAAAGTGCTTTGGTCACTTTACTGAAGTCATCCGTCCAGGTTGGAAAAGAGACCGCCAACGGTTTGAAAAATGAAATTCCACCGCCCATGAATGCGGCAGTCATAAGCAGTGTCAGGCCAAGTGCAATAATAATCGCCCAGGTGTCATCCCTTTTAATCAGTGGCAACTGTGATTGATGTACAGACATTTTGTCACTCCTCCGTTATTGGATTATATATAATGTAACAACTTACAACACAGTTTGTTATACGCAACCTGTCGGTTTCGGCAGTCCGGCTATTTTACAGGCGCCTTTTGCAGGACCTGAAGGAAACAGCTCATAGACCTCTTTCAGTGGAAAACCGGTATCTTTGCAAAGCTTGCGAACCATCGGAGCAACGCCGAATTTCTGGAAATATTCACGCAGATAGTTAATCATCTTCCAGTGATCTTCAGTCAGTTCAGTGACATCTTCCTGAGTTGCAAAATATGCAGCCATGTCATTATTCCAGTCTGCCGGATCATTCAGAAAACCATCCTCATCCAATTCCACATCTTTACCATTTACGTTTACTGAACTCATCTGTTGTTCTCCTTTCTTTCGTGTGTTGACTTTAACTGCTTTTTTAAAACTAACTTATGATAAGTGATTTGCCGACCAAATCCATCAGACCACCCATTTTAAGGTCATTATTGCCATAATGTTCCATGACAGTAGGAAGCTGCGCCTTGCAGATGGAGCACGGTATGGCGAAATAATCCAGTTTACCAAGCGCCTGAACCTGCTCAAACTTTTTCTTGCCCAGCTGCATGCGGATATCCTTCATTTCATCCATCAAAAGTCCGGACCCGCCTCCACAGCAGAAATTCTCCTCCCGGTTGGGGGTCATTTCGACAAAATCGTCTACAATGGTACGGAGGATCTTTCGCGGCTGTTCGATAATGTTTCCGCCACGTCCATAGTTGCACGGATCATGCAGGGTAACCCGCATTGACAGTTTTTTGTGGGGCAGACGGTCGATATTCTCAGCCGCCACTTCAAGTACATGCTTGATCTCAAAAGGCACCGGTCCGCTCGCACCTTCTGTATACATCTTTGCTGCTCTCCAGCCATGGCCGCATTCACCCTGAATAACGAGTTTTGCTCCGAACTTTTTTGCTTCATTCACGATACGTTTGTTGTGTTCTTCCATCACATCCAGATTGAAGAGCAGCCCGAAATTGGCCGCCTCAAGTATGGCGGATGAAATTGTCCAGTTCAGACCAAGCATATGGAACATCTTGGCGGCACCGATCATGGTATCGATGTTTGTGAAAAAATCAGCCGATGACGGTACATACAGCACATCGGAATTCGGTTTGTCGATCGGTACTTTCACAACGATACCGGTCTCTTCCAGTATTTCATCTTCCATGAATTCCGCGTTGTCGATGATGGCGGGCGCCGGCAATCCCATGTTGTTGCCGGTCTTGATCATGTTGACAGCAATCCCCTGCATGAAACGCGGCATGATTCCCAGTTCTGACAGGATATGTCTGGCCGCAATGGTAACTTCGGCGGTATCAATACCGAAAGGACAGAAGACTGCACATCTTCTACACTCATTACATTGATAGAAATAAGTCAGCCATTTTGTGAGTGTTTCTGCATCAAAATCTTCCGCACCGGCAAAACTGCCGAACAATTTGCCCTGAAGCGTAAAATACCGCTTGTAAACACGGCGCATAAGCTCGGCCCTGGCTGCAGGAAAATTATTATAGTCCTGCGTACCCAGGTAGCTGTGACACTGTTGAGCGCAGTTGCCGCACTTAGTACAGGTTTCGAGCATAACCATCAGCGAACGCATGGATTCCTTCATATGCTTCAGCTTTTCCTTTGCCTGATTCAGTAGTTCTGCCTCAGGCACCATCGGAAAACCGATCGCTTCGACTTCCTTTTCTTTTGCTATATGCATCGGAGGTTTAATCATTTAACGGACCTCTTTTTCAGTACTCTTGCATCACGCATAACACCCGCTGGTGTTGGATATACCGGTTCAGCTTCAAGCAGCATGGACCGGTTTACAAAGAAACCAGCCATGTGAATTAATTTTGAGAACGGGAAGTAGATCATCAGGACATTGATCAGAAAAAAGTGGATCACAAAAAGACTGTCCAACTGCATATTTTTAGGACTCAACATGATCAGGCTGCCGAGATATTCACGAATAGAAACCAGATCAACATGCACTCCCGGTGCCCGCATCATCATTCCGGTCAAAAGAACAGCCAGCAGGAGCGCAATATCAAAATAATCTGCAGGGTCGGAAAGCCGCCTTACTTCAGGAATAGAGATGCGCCTGTAAAGGAGCATCGCAAGCGCAGCAATAAAGCCAATGCCTGCAATTATTCCCAGTGTGGCTGACATTTTGGAGCTGGCGGCCTCAGTCATGCCGATCAGTGTAAACTGATGGGTCAGGAAGTAGATACCTACGGCATGACCGGCAATGATCATGGCCAGTGATATGTGCATCAGCCAGGCCCAAAACCATAAAGTTTTATCTCCGCGCCTAAGGCTGCTGAAGAACAGCAGCTCTTTTGCAAGAGCTGCCGTCCGACCGGCAGATGTATTCGGCGCAGGAAAGAGAGTCAGCTGAAACGGCACCGGTGCTTTCAGCCAGGTCATTACCCGGTAGGTAACACCTGCAATAAATACCGCCACAGCAATGTAGGGCAATATCTGCCCGGTAAAGTACATCATCTGACCGTTCCTCCTGCCGTTACAGTTTTCTGTAACGGCTGATTGTCCCTGTATTAGTACTTGAACTGTGTTGTGGCGCGGAACGTTGTTTGTGCATAGGTAAAGTCATCAATATGCTTGTCAGTAAATGGCAGGTTCGTAAGCGTGAAGAAACGCTCCCAGCCGATTCGCTCGATCCAGGCACCCATGCGCTCGCCGCTGCGGGCATTGGCTGCCCAGACTTCAACAAGGTTAGTGACCGCATCAGTTACCTTGTCCCAGCGAGGTGGCTCGTTCGGGATAAAAGGAATGGCCAGACGGGAGAACTTTGGTGCGGAACCGGAGTTGGAAACCTTGCCGCCAACCCAGATAGATACTCCGTCATTCAATGGATCCATGATCTGAAGACCGGCAGGACAGACAACAACGCAGTTGCCGCACATCATGCACTTTTCTCTTTTGATCTCGATGCTCTTGGTCTTGGGGTTCGGCCTGATGGCGCCGGTAGGGCATGAGGCAATGGTTGAAGGGAGTTCGCATACGCGAGCTACAGCTTCGTCGTTGATTCTTGGGATGGTACGGTGAATGCCGACGATGGCGATGTCGGAACAGTGACAGGCACCGCACATGTTAACGCAGCAGGCTACGGCGATACGAAGTCTCGACGGTACCTTTACCTTGCCGGTGAAGTAGTCTGTCATGTTGTCCATGATGCTCTTGGTGATGCCGGAGGCGTCGGTTACTGCGCTCTTGCAGTGAATCCATCCCTGCGTATGAACTACGTTACTGATCGAGAGGCCAACGCCACCGATCAGATAGTCTTTGGCGTCAAGCTCATCCAGCAGAGGCTGAAGACGCGCTTCGTCTGATACCAGAAACTCTACGTTGTTTCTGGTGGTAAAACGAAGGTAACCTTCGCAAAACTTGTCAGCCAGGTCGCAAATGTCGAGCATCCAGTCACTGCTGACCAGACGAGGGGAAGCAACACGTACGGAGTGAATTACGTCGCCGCTGTAGCTGATATGCTTCAGAACGCCCGGACGTGGAATTTCATGTGTTTTCCAGTTGCCGTAGTTCTTGGTTATTACCGGTGGAAGAAGTTCCCTGAAATCTGGTGGTCCAAAATCTGTGCGTGCCATTATTTATTAACCTCCTCTGTAGTCCAGTATATAAATGGATTGCTTCTAGGGGCATTTACCATCTGGGGAATCGGCTTCAGACCAAGCTCCGTGATGAAGGTTACCAGACCAAGACGATCAATCAGTTCGCCGATACGCTCACGGTTTTTGGCATGCTCGGACCACCATTCGGTCATGGTGTCAATCAGTTCCTTGATTTCGGTGTAAGGTGCTTCTGCTTGATAAATGGAACGATGACTGAACCCATTCTGGAGCCTTTAACAACAGTGGCCTTGCCGCCTACAAGCAGGGTCGCGCCGCGCTCACGGCCAATGTGGATGGCAGATGGCATCAGGTTGATGCAGTGCAGACAGCGTACACAGTCAGCGGAGATTACTTTCAGGGTTTTGGTTTTGCTGTCCCAGTCAAGGGCCTGGCCGGGACATTTGCCGACAACGTGTCTTTCAATGTTGAAACCGGCGTCAACCTTTTTGTTGACTTCTTCGTTGTCGATGACGATCGTGTCACGCCAGGTGCCGATGATTGCAAGGTCGGAACGGGCCGATGCTGCGGCACAGTCGTTGGCACAGGCGGATACTTTGATTTTGAATTTGTAAGGCCAGCCTGGACGATGAATTTCGTTTTGATAATGCATGGTCAGGTCACGAATCATGTCCATGCTGTCGAGGCAGGCTTTTTCGCAGCGGGCCTGTCCTACGCAGCAGGAAAGCGTACGCATGGCACCGCCGGAACCGCCAAGGTCGAATCCGATGTCGGCAAGGGCGTCTACGCAGGGCTGAAGATTTGCATTGTTGGTGCCGAGGAGAATGATGTCTCCGGTGGAACCATGCATGTTGTAAAGTTCACTGCCATACTTGTTCCAGACAGAAACCAGTTCGCGAAGCTTTTTAGTGGTGTAGAAGAAGCCGGCTACCTGGTTTACACGTACAGTATGACACTCTTTTACTCCGGGGAATTCCTCAGGCTTGTCGGAGTATCTGCCAACTACACCTCCGCCGTATCCCTTGACGCCAACAATACCGCCATGCTTCCAGTGACCGGTGTTATCTTCGTAGGAGGACTCGAGTTGCTCAAGCAGGTCCTTTGCCATGACATTCTTGGTAGCAGCACGCTTCATCTCGGTTACAAAACTGGGCCAGGGCCCTTTTTCCAGCTCGTCCAGCAACGGGGTCTTTCCTTTTTCCATCGGTTCATACCTCCATTACAATTTATTAGTATTCGTCAACTTTAACAGCTTCAACCGGGCAGATGGCAATACAGCTCATGCAGCCAAGACATTCAAGATCAGTGACTGTACTCTTGTTACCCTCAAGTTCAAATACCTGGGCAGGGCAGGCTGTTACGCAAGCGCCGCAACCATTGCAAACTTCTTCGTCAACCGTAACTACGTACATAAATTACTCCTTCCTGAGGAAATTGAGAAAGCAGACTCTGCTGCATATAAATCTAACTTAATGTTACCGCAAGCAGACTAAAACACAATTTTTAGGAAACTAAAATTTAGCTGTACAAAAATACCACCATAAATAAATATATGATTATTTTGATGTTTATACCGCAGGCTGGGAATCAAAAGATGTTTAAAACTATTTTGTTGTCACTATACTCACAACGTTCTATAAACAATAATTCAAAATTTTGATTCTAATCATCAATCGACCTTATGTGAGAAAAGTCCATGCCAATCACACTTCGCCAGCTTGATATCTTCCACAAGGTAGCTATCAGCGGGCACGTCACCAAGGCCAGCGAACAGTTACTGCTCAGCCAGTCCGCCGTAAGCATGTCAATTGCTGAACTGGAAAAATTTGCCGGTGCACCTCTTTTTGAACGATGTGGCAGAAGCCTTTGCCTGAACGATCGCGGAAGGTCTATTCTTCCTGATGTGAAGGAAGTGTTGCGCAGAGTGGGGCTGATTGATGACTATTTGAGTGAGTCTGTTGGAGAGGCAATGGGAGCTCTGAATGTTGGAGCAAGCACGACCATCGGCAACTATCTGCTGCCATTTATTGTAGGTGAGTTTTCCAGGAAGCACGCCAGGGCCAAGGCTAAACTGCATGTCAGCAACTCAAGGCAGATTGAAATCGCTGTTGAAAGCGGCGACTATGATCTGGGACTGATCGAAGGGCCATCTCACAATTCCTCACTGCAGACTACTTTCTGGCGGGATGACGAACTTGTTATTGTCGCAAATATCAACCATCCCTGGGCGCAGGAACGCACGGTTTCTCTTGATAAGATTGAAAGAGGGGCATGGATAATGCGAGAAGAAGGTTCAGGGACCAGAGAGATTTTTGAAGACGCAATGAACATACACGGACTCAAATCATCGGTTACCATGGAACTTGGGCACACCGAAGCGATCAAAAAGGCGGTTGAATCCGGATTAGGGGTAAGCTGCCTGTCACGGATGGCAGTACAGAGAGAGCTGGAGCACGGATGGCTGGTTGAGATTCAGAGTCCGCTGGACCTGAGAAGGAAACTGGCAATTGTGACCAGAAAAGGTCAATACCAGACCAAGCTGCTCAAATCATTCCTCGCTTTACTTGAAGAAAAAAAGTGATTTTACCTGACACACCACACAAACCTGTTAAAAAACGGTTTTATCAGGGATTATATTCAACGCTCAATCCATTGCAACTTTAACCGTTTTCTCAGCCAGGATCATGGTGGTATCAAACTTTTTCAATCCTGATTTCATGAACGGAAACAGCATCGGAATTTCAGTACAACCGGCCAATACAGCAGTTACCCCCTCCTGCCTGTAACCTTCCAGCATTGAACTGAACTGCTCCAGCCAGATGTTATCTGCAAGTGCACCTGATTTCACACCCACAACAACACGCTCAACCAGTTCCTGCTCAGCAGCCGCGGGTATCACCAGGCTGATACCGGAACCCGTGAAAGCCTCCTGGAACAGGCAAATACGCACCGTTACTTCCCTGGCAAGCAGAAGAATACGCTCCGGCTTGCCGCAGCTCTGCTCCGACACATATTCAACAGCTGCAGTGATAATGCTCAGCATCGGAATACCGATAGCGTTCTGAATAGCATCATACCAATAATGGGCTGTATTACAGGGCATGACAATAAAATCAGCACCGGACTTTTCCAGCAGACGGGCTGACTCAATCATTTGCGGCAACGGACTTTCCCCGATGCCGTTGATTGAATCAACCCGGGAAGCTATCTGGGGATGGTTATCAATGATAATCCGCAGATGTTCCTGATCCACTTTTGCGGGTGTGATCTGGATTATCTTGCCAAACAGGTCTGCGGTTGCCAGCGGCCCCATTCCACCCAGTATTCCGACTGTCTTGCTCATTTGCTAAGCCTTTCCCCGCTATTCAAAAAACAGATCTTCATAGGCATACAGAGCCGGTGATCCACCTGTATGAATAAACAGTACATTTTCACCCTTTTTGAAATACCCCTGCCTGACCAGTCCAATCAAACCGGCCATGGCCTTGCCGGTATAGACCGGATCCAGCAGGATCGACTCGGTCCGTGCCAGCAGCTTGACCGCATCAATCATGTCATTCGTTGGCAGTGAGTAGCCTGGACCGACATATTCATCAAAACAGACAATACTATCGCGAGGCATCGGACTGCTCACACCCACCCTGGCAGCCGTCTTCAGGACAAGGTCATAAACCAGATTTTCCTGGGCCTCTTTCTTGCGGCTGATATTGATGCCGGTAACCGGAATATTAGAGCTGTTGCCGTAAAAGCCGACCGCCAGTCCGGCATGGGTACCGGCACTGCCGCTGGTGGTCACCACATGGTTGAAATTAATCCCTTTTTCATAGGCCTGGCTGAGGATTTCTTCTGCACAGGCGACGTAGCCGGTGGCACCGATTGCATTCGATCCTCCACCCGGGATGATGTAAGGTTTTCTGCCCTGCCCCTTCAAGCTGTCGGCCACAGCCTGCATCTCCTCCAGCATGTTGGAACCGCCAGCCGCAACGGTTATCGATTCCGCACCCAGCACATGAAACAGGAAATTGTTACCGCTGCCTTTCGGTTTGTAACTGCCGGCCACACGTTCTTCCAGCACCAAGTGGCACTGCATTCCCTCCTTGACAGCAGCAGCCAGGGTCAAGCGGCAATGATTGGACTGAACAGCGCCGCAGGTCACCAGCGTGTCAGCCCCCTGCAAAAGCGCATCTGCCACCAGAAACTCCAGCTTGCGGGTTTTGTTGCCACCAGCGGTCAAGCCAAGCAGGTCATCTTGTTTTTCATTGATGCGGCGACCACCGAGAGCCTGTGTAAAACGTGGCATAAATTCAAGAGGGGTCTGACCTTCCGTGTAACGTCTTCTGGGAAACTGTGCCAAATTCATATTTTGCTCCTATGAAGTTGATTTTACTTTATTAGAACATTGTACCAGCCAATTTTGCTTTTTCTCCTGTAACACTGTTTTATGTTGCACTATATCTACAAAAATCTGTAAATAACAGCAAAACTCGTTTAAGGAAGTTTCATATGCAAAAAAACTCACGCCGGAGTTTACTGCCTTCAGTTATACTGATCAGCCTGTTTCTACCTTTGCTTGCCTCCTGTCATAGAACCACCCAGCCTGCTGCGCCAGAGCATTACTCTACAAGCATCAGCAGGCAGAACCTGACCAGATTTATTCCCCAGCGAGTCAGCTTCCCATTACTTGATCAGGACAATCTTGCCGTTATCCAGGGACTCTTCTTCAAGCCCGAAAATACAGGTGCCCAACGCCTGCCGGCTGTAATAGCCATGCATGGCTGCGGAGGCATGTACAGTTCATCAAAATTGAGAAGGGAGTCACTCTCAGCCCGCCATCAGATCATGGCGGATCTGCTTGTTGCCGAAGGATACGCGGTACTGTTTCCTGACAGTTTTAGTTCACGAGGTTTTGAAGAGATCTGTACTATTGAAAACAGGAAAAGAACCATCACGCAAAAACAACGACGCCTAGATGCCCAGGGGGCCTTGGCCTGGCTGCAGAGCCGCAATGACATTCTCCCCGACAAAATTGCCATACTCGGCTGGTCACACGGTGCAAGCGCGGTTCTGGCCAGTCTCAACAGCAAACAGCCCTCTGTTGCAACATGGAGTTTCCGAACACCGCCCGCCCCTTATTTCCGTGCCGGTGTTGCCTTTTATCCCGGCTGCAGGGAATCGCTGAACAGCAATACCGGCTATTCTTTGGCAGCTCCGATTACATTTTTCATCGGCGGAAGTGATGACTGGACAGCACCGGAACCTTGTGTTGAATTGGTTGCAAATCTGAAAACGGCTGGTGAGAATGCTTCCATTACAGTATATCCTGATGCCCATCACGGCTTTGACGGGCCGTCATCGCAGCCGCGCAAGCATCTGGAAGTGCCCAACGGAGTCAATCCGGGCAGAGGCGTAACTACAGTTTCCAACCCTGCAGCGCGTGCCGATGCCTATGCTAAATTAAAGGTTTTTCTCCGCAAACATCTTGCGTACTGAATACGCACACAAAATATTGCACGTTAATATGCAAAATGAGATATTCCAGACTGTTCTAAATTCACTTATCAAAGGGGCAATTACATGACTAATTCAGAGAATCTTCTGATTGCAAAGGAAAGATAGATCATCCGTGGTGTGCTTGGTTCGTTTTTTGGCGGTGGCAGATAATTAATTTTAGAAAGTCTTGCATTTTTTATTCTACATAAATATAATGATTTCCATTATCAAAAAAGCTCACCACTAAAACGATCAAAAACAGGGAGAATAGTTATGAAAAAAATCGCAATCACTTTGGCCATACTTGCTGTTTCAGGAGCTTCTCAATTGCTGGCTGCGGATGTTACCTGGCAGAAGGACATCAAACCGGTATTCGACAAACAGTGTACTGCCTGCCACGGAGCAACAGCTCCTGAGCATGACGAATTTGGTAAAAACAAGACAATGTGGATTGAAAAAGGTATCGGCATGCGCATGGACACCTACAGTCATTTTATTACCTATGTTGGCTGGCCATACACCGGTGCCATGATGAGAAGACTGGATGACGGCAGCAACCTGCCTACCAAAAAACCTGGAAACATGTATGAATATCTGGGAAATAACGAAGCGGAGCGAAAAGCCAATCTGGAGCTGTTCAAGTCATGGATAGGCAACTGGAACACAAAACGCTTCAAGGATGTGACAAAAGAAGAGCTGGGGCTACTAAAGTTGAAATATTAATAACTGATTATAGTTAATTGGAATCCAGCAAGACCTCCGAGATTATGTAAACCTCGGAGGTCTTTTACTTAGTATTTTACATCAGTGTTCAGTTAGCTTTTTGCAGCCTTTGTCCCTCCCCCTTCCAAGGGGGAGGTTAGGAGGGGGAGTGGGTAGATTTTCGGGTAAGTAGCAGTTAAAACCCATCCCCACCCTAGCCCTCCCCTTAAAAGGGAGGGGATTTTAGACCAATGCAATTACCAAACCGGACAACGCTGAGTATTTTATCAATCCGATTTTAGTAATAGTAGTTTTTGCCGACAAGCGCGGTGCATTAGCAAGATTCCAGACAACATACAACTCTGGAAACAAAGACTCTGCCGACAACCCATCAACCGGAACAAGATATGCAAGAGCTGCATATAACAAATATTTATTATGAACTTCACCAATATATCCCGATGATTAAATATGATTGTATTTATTGAAGAGCTTTAGTATATGAATAACTGAACTGATAATAATTAGCGGTAAACGATAATACTCAACCATTCGCGAGAATGGGGCGGAAAGCCTACAGGGTCTCACCGAGACAGCCGGGTCGCCGAAATACCATCAGGTATAGCGGGACCGGTTTTTTTTATTCAAATCCCAGCCTTGCTGCACCTGACTACCAACAAGCAGGAGAACAGCATGGCACCTCGCAAACCCATTACCAACATAAAACAGTCCCGACATGAAGGTCTGGTTTTTGAACGACTGAGACAATCGCTTTACTTTTGTTGATGCCATTAAGCTTAAGTGAATAATAAACGCGTATTTCAGGGGAAAGAAATGGACAAAACAATCAAAACCTATAAGGAACGGTGTTTTCATGTACTATTTTCGCTTTCTGATTCCATTGACCATATGTTTAGTTACGGCATGCAGCGGAGGGAGTGGCGCTGCTACTGGTGGGAACGCAGGCGGAGCTTAAAGAGCTTGGGCGGACAAGGTGCTTGCTGACATCATAGAAGCCTGTAGAGCATAAAATAACAACACACTCCGACATTAAGCCCTGGTTATCCGGGGTTTTTTTTATTACATTAGTAAGGTAGAAGTCATATTCTGCGCTTTTATGACAGAAAATAACTTTCTTAACACACTTATCCTATTTATCAGGGTTGGAAAAAAAGTTCACTCAAGGAACATCATGGGCATTTCTTTACACACTTCATGCGTCACCATGCCCGTGTGCGACAAACCATATCCGACCATACTGGAATTTCTGAGTATTAAATTTTCCCGCATTACTCGTGAGGAATGGAAACAACGGATAACAGATGGCAAAGTCATGGACGATGAATCACTACCCATTACTATTGATACCCAATACACACCACACCGGCGCATTTTTTATTTCAGGGAAGTTAAAGATGAGACAGTTATTCCGTTTACAGAACAAATACTCTTTCAGGATGACGAGATTCTGGTCGCCTGCAAACCACATTTCCTGCCGGTTACACCAAGTGGACACTACGTTGATGAATGCCTGCTGAACCGCCTCCGCAAAAGCACCGGCATCAACGACCTGGCACCACTGCACCGCATTGACCGGGAAACCGCCGGCCTGGTGCTGTTTTCAGCCAACAAAAAAAGCTGCGCACGCTACTGCAACCTTTTCCAAAAAGGTCTGATAAAAAAGACATATCAAGCAGTTTCAGCCAACATACCTGAACCTGGAACTACCGAATGGCTGGTTGAAAACAGGCTGGACCAGGGCACACCATGGTTCAGAATGCAGGCCGTACCGGGACAACCAAATGCCAAATCAACAATCAAACTACTGGACTCCAAAAACAACAGAGCGCTCTTTGAGCTACATCCGATCACAGGTAAAACCCATCAACTAAGGATACATATGTGTTCTATCGGCTTGGGGATTTTGAATGACAATCTGTATCCTCAACTCCAACCTGAAAGCAAAGACAATTATGAAACACCGCTCCAACTGCTGGCTCAAACCGTCTGCTTCAAGGATCCTCTCACGGGCATACAGAGGAAATTCACTTCACAGAGAAAACTGCTTTGGTAAGTCAAGGCAACCAAATGCAAAAAGCCCCCGATGTTCGAGGGCCTGAATATTTTCACAGATTACATCAACGAGTCGGTTTGTTAACCGCGATACCCATTAATCAGTGACCGGAGGCGCTTAGTATCAACCGAACGCCTGAAAAGCGGGTTTGCATCTTCCTGATAAACCCCCATGTTATCCTCAAAAGTAGGACGACCCTCTTCCACATAAAACACTCCAAGAGACAGCCTGTCACATTCAGAGGCCTTTTGATAGGCTCTTTCACGATTTGATGTATCGTGATCCGCTTCCAGATAACAGGTGTTTTCCTTGAACCAGCGAAAGGTGTTGACCTGATTGAATGTTACACATGGCTGCAGGATGTCGATCAAGGCATAGCCTCTGTGCCGAACCGCTTTTTTAATGATTTCCGTTGTCTGGGGAATATCACCGGCAAAGGCCCTGGCCACAAATGTGGCATTTAGTGATATTGCCAGTGTTAGCGGGTTAAGCGGTTCATTCGCCACACCGTGGACCTGCACCGGGGTTTGAAAACCCTTACGGCTGGTTGGCGAAGCCTGCCCCTTGGTTAGTCCGTAAACCATATTGTCATGGACGATATTGGTGATGTCCGGATTCCTCCTGATAGCATGGATAAAGTGGTTGCCACCTTCGCCGTACATATCACCATCTCCACTCTCTGCAATCACCGTCAGCTGTGGATTGGCCGCCTTGATAGCCGTAGCAGGAGGAAGCGAGCGTCCATGAAGCCCATTAAAAAAATTGGCTTTCAGATAATGCGGCAGCTTTGCCGCCTGCCCGATTCCAGAGACCATAACCACCTGGGTCGGTGAGAGATCAAGCTCGGCCAGTGCCTGTTTCACTGCTGCCAGAATACTGAAATCACCGCATCCCGGACACCAGGCGATATCCTTAACTTGTGCATCAAAAGGATTTTCGCTCATCTCATCCCTCCTTTTCCATGATCTTCAACAAAGCGGCCTTAACCTCTTCAATTGAAAACTGGAGTCCATTATACTTGAGCAAACGATGCTGCCAATCAATCCCGCACTGCTGTTTCAGCAATGTACCAAACTGTCCGGTGGCATTACCTTCCAGCAGGATCAACCTGCCCGCCCTGCACAACATTTCCCGCGTCTTTGCGGAAAGAGGGAAAACCTGCTGGAAGTGCAAAACCGCCAGGTCTTTAATTCCAAGATCTGCAACTGATTCACGAGCTATTTCCAGTGTTGAACCCCAGCAGACAACCAGATTGTTTGCATCTGCAGGTCCGATCCATTCAGGAGCCAGAGCTTTTTCCACCAGCAGGTCCATCTTTCTGAGGCGTTTGTCAACCATCCGAACCCGCAGTTCCAGGTCCTCGGTAATATGCCCCTGCTCATCATGCTCATCACTGTCCACACCAACCAGTCCCTGCCCCCATCCCGGAATGCCACGGGGCGAAAGGCCGGATTCTGTCATGGCGTAACGCCGGTATTCCGGCCCAGTTTCGACAATGGCATTTTTAATTGGTGTCTCGGCGACTACGAGATCATTGCAGTCATAGCCCGAATCCATCAGGTATTGGTCTGTCAGGAGGAGAACCGGCACCTGGCAGCTATCGGCCAACTGGAAAGCATCCCTGGCCAATGCGAAAGCCTGCTCTGGATTGCCGGGAGCCAAAAGCACCCGTGGAAACTCTCCATGCCCGGCATAAAGTGCCAAATTCAGGTCTCCCTGTTCGGTGCGTGTCGGTAATCCTGTAGCAGGTCCGGGACGCTGTGCAATCATGACTACCATGGGTGTTTCAGTCATACCTGACAGGCTGACGGCCTCGGACATCAGGGCAAAACCGCCGCCGGATGTTGTGGCCAGCCCTCTGGCTCCCGCATACCAGGCACCAAGCACCATATTGGCCGAGCTGATTTCGTCTTCTGCCTGTTCAACTACGATTCCAAAATCCCGGCCATGTTTGGCTAGAAAGGTCAGAACACCGGTGGAGGGAGACATTGGGTAGGAAGAGACAAAATTGCAACCTCCGGCAATCACACCCAGGGCAACAGCTTCCGTGCCGGTCAGATGGAGATCCTGCCGGCGATTTCCTTGTGGAGTCAGCTGTAATGGGACCTGCCCCGAACTTTGCAGTTCCAGTCCAAGCTTCATACCGCTGCTGACAGCCGCCAGATTCATATCAATGATTTCAGCCGTTTTACCGCCAAAAAATTGTTTGATTACATTTTCAATGGTTTCTTTACCGCCACCAAGAATACCCCACATAATGCCGGCTGAAACAGTATTGATCAGGATTCTGCCCCCGGACTCGGTTGCAAGACTGGCAAGCGGAATCTGGATAATATTCAGGTTGCCGTTCCCATTTACGCCATCGCCCAGCAAAAATGTTTTAGTATCCAGTCTTTTGCCAAGGTGGCCTATCGCCTTTTCGTCAAAAACAATACAGATATCACTTCGCTCTGACCAGGCCCGAACAGGAGAGGAACTGACTCTAAGCAGGGTTGAATTGCTGCCGCCGCGAACACGGGACATAACCTCCTGGCTGGTGAATACATTATAACCTTCCTGCCTGAAGGCCTTGGTCAGAATGGACTCTATAGCCTGCAGTCCCTGCCCGGCATCTCCGGCAAGGACAATGGCAATTTCACGTCTTAAAATTTTATTACTTGTGTTCATGGGCAGTTCTCCGATGAAACTCACTGACTAATCAGGCCGTTTCGGCTGAAAAACCAGCTTACCTCCGTAATGCCCAAGCAGAACAACAATCGGCTGTATCAAAAGCAACAAACCTACATACGCCCATTTCAAACCGCCTGTGCCAGCAAGAATATCCGGGTTACTTATACGCAAGGCAACAATAATGATGCAAAAAACAAACAGCAGTATCGAGAGGACTATTTTTCTAATAAAAATAGGGGCTCTGGCTCCACGGAACTTGTTTTGCCAGTCTCTGATCCCAGAAATGAAAGAAACAGGTACTGCTAAACAAACAACGATCATAAGATGCAGCACAGTATGCTCGTAGAAAGGGCTTAAGGTAACAACTGCCAAAGTCAGAAAAAGGAAAGCTATGGGAACCAGACCATTGGAAAAATGTGCTGCCACCGCATGGAGTATAAAGGTTTTATACATGTCTTTCATAAAACTGATCATCAGCATCTAGCTCCTCCACTTCGTTAACTGTTTAATCTTTGAATCAATCAAAATATCTGGCAGGCCTAGTCAGCTCCAGCAGATACAGGAAACGGGGCAAACATCAATAGCTTCGCTCTGAATATCCTCTTCTGAAGCACCGTCCGGATCGTGAACCTCAGCTTTTTCGTCACTGTTCATACGAAATACAGTGGGAAGATTTCCTGCACACATGCCGCAGCCAATACACAAATCCTGATCTACAAATACATTTTTAGCCATGAGATTCCCCTATATTCTTACAACTCCTTGAGATTACTGAACTCACCCCATGCCAGGAAGTTTTGCGGTGCAAGGGTATAATCATAAAGATTGTCCATGATGTTGAAATGCTTCTTTTCTTCACCGGCAATTGTGAGCAGCAGCTGCTTGTTAGCTGGATTAGTTTCCTTCCCAGCCATCTCTTCATAGAACTTGACACTGATCGCTTCAACCTGCATGGCGTGCTGATAGCCATCCAACGATTTTTTCAAAGCCTCTACACTAGCTTTATCCTTGATCAGATCCTGAAAAACGTTCTTTGAGTTTTCAAGCGAAGTACTGTCAGCCATGGACGTTGAAATTTCATCACACATCATTTTGACTGTGTCGTAGTGTTTCTGTTCATCCGCAGCCAGATTGGTAAAAATTGTCTTCAGGGCGGCAACAGTGGTTTCAGATGCAAGCTTTTCATAATACGCTTTTCCGTCCATTTCCATTTTGAGCGCAAACTCCAAAGTATTCATAGTCAAAGCCTCCAGTATAAATTTGTAAATACTTAAAAATGATACCAGAGTTTTTGGTAATAGCAAATTATGTGAGGAAGGTTGTTTTGAAGAGAGACGGGGGGGCGGGTATATAAAAAGCAGATCGGAAATCAATCGGCAGACCGCTGTTTGTTTAGCAACAAAGAAAGCGGTCTGCCATCATTGAGCTACCTGAATCGTTCTAATCGCCGCTGTATGTAGCTCCTCCATCCAGCGGTGGGAGGTTGGGAGGGGTGAGGGAATCTTTTAGCGGCAGTTTCGAACTACTCAGGTTCCGCTATGAATTCTTATTTTTGTTCCGGTTATGCGAAAACCATTTAGGTTTGTTTTTTGAATGCTGCTTGCCTGCATCTGATGCAGATATTTCTTTGGATTTTGAAGTGGGTGCAGAACCATTCAGGGATGCCACAAGTTCTTTTGCCCACTTTTCATCGCCATGACAGCACTCATCTGCAATCAACTTAACATCCTCAGGTTTTGCCCCGTTTGACTTAATATCACAAAGGCGACTAATCAGATTTTGTGACCAGAAATATTCTTGAATTTCTTTTTTTCCATCAATTTCAGTATAGGAATAATCGGTACAGGGGATATTACTCTTCAAGGTTTTTTGTGAACAATCCAGTTTCTGGGACGCCTGATGAATATCAAGCATACCGCTGACATCTTTTCTGACAATTACCTTTGAAGAACCTTGTGGTGAGCAGTCTGCATGCAGTGCAATCTGCCGAACCAACTGTTCATCGAAATCGCTGCGCTCTTCAAAACTCAATTCAGAAAAATCACACGCCATGACCTGTTCTCCCAGATCACTGACGACCAGAAACCGGAATACATCTTCTTCAAATGTATGTTCGGAGAGCTTGACCTGAATATCACAACCTCGCTCAGAAAAAAGTTCCGCAGACTCCTCATCGGCATTGGCAATGGCTATTTCAGCGAGCTTAGATCTGAATGTTCCGTTTTCCGGTCTGAAAGTTATATCGCTGGTAATTTTTTTCAAAAGCTTGTTCATTTAGGTTCTCGATCCAATTGTATTTTTGATTTTTTGCGATTGCCTGACAGAAATACGGGACAGGTCTGATGTAATTTTATACCGTTAAACATACTGCATGGTCAATTTCAATTCTCAATAAAAAGGAATCAGGGAAGAAATGACCGAATAACTTGCTTTAAAAATAAAGCGCTCCTTCACAATCTCATCTACCTCTTACAATAAAAAGATTCATTTTACTCCGTACTGCGCGGCATAACAACCACCCGTTCCGGTACGATCTTGACAAAACGGTTGCGACAACCGGCAATAACATTTGCCAGCCAGTCGGCCTCTTCTTCCTGTTGAGAATGCAGCAGTTCATAGTGATATTTGCCCAGCAAAATCTCCAACTGAGTCACGTCATCTTCTTCCAGATCGCGTATTTCCACTCCAGCGCCTTTAGCCAGGCGACGTCGCAGAACCTCACGCGTCATCCCCATTGACTCATCCATGTAGCAGTAGAGAGTACCGCCGGGAGAATGGCTGGGCGCGCAGAACAGTCGGCAATGTATTGGTGGAGTAGCGGCTGTGACCGATGGTAACCTGGGAGAGAAAGTCGCGGCGTTTCAGTTCTGGAAAGTCCTCACAGCGTCTTGCTAAAATCGAATATGGAGGCAACTCCCAATAAAAAGGCAAACCTGTCAACTTTAAAAAGTACGGAATTGAGCAATTTCCTGCCCATCAACGTTCCCGCCCATCTGCTTCCGGCCATTTGTGCGGCGTTCTACGCAGTTTCGCTACATCATATCCCTGTGCATCCAGACCACTCACCAGGCTCTGATAATCCGAATCCGGGATCTGCGGGGTCCGGGCCATGATCCAGACGTAGTCGCGCTTGTTGCGGCCGATTACCGTCTGACTGTAGTCCTCATTTAGATGAGTGATCAGATATTCAGCCTTGAACGGCCAGATAAACTGCATATCCCAGGTGGAATTATTAACGGTATCAACGATAAAACCACGCGGGTTGTAGCGTTTCAGTGGTCCGTCGAAGCCACCCTTTCGGAACGTAAAAACAGTGTTTATTGTTCCATCCGGATCGAGAGTATAGTTTTCCACCCCGTTGTAGGAATCGGTTTCTATAAAGGTAGGAATGCAGGCGATGACATACCAGGCCCCCATGAAACGGTTGATATCAACCTTATCGACGGTCTTTAGTGCCGGTAGAGACGATGCGCAACCGGCGAGCAGACCAAGGCAGAGAAACAGGGTCGGCAGTTTCATGGCTTTTACTCCAGAGTTCATAACGGTGACCCCACACTAAATTCCGGACGGACATACACTAACGATAATAATATTTTCATGAACTAATTATCCTTAAAAAAACAGTTAACCGCCGATAAAGGCGGATGCACGCCGATAAATCAAAAGCTTGGAAGTACTCATGGTTTAACCTGAAAGGTGAATCAACTTTTTACTATAAAGCCTGGTTTTTTCGGCGTTAATCGCTTAGAAGCGCCTACTTTTGGCGGCGTGTTCGGCGATTCAAATGCCGTTTGTAGGATTATCCCTACTGACACTTCATACCACCCAGTATCCATTGCTTTACCTGCTTCTTCCATTTTGGCAAACCGTCTTTGACCAAATCCTTCTCTTGCTCTCCGTCTGGAAACATTCCGCTTTTGGGTGTGGCACCTTCGATACCCCAAAGAACACGAGGGTCTTCGAAGAGATGCAACTCCATCTGCCTTGCTACCATTGAACTGTTTTTGAACTTTACGTGCATTGCGGTTTTTACCGCTTCGCATGTTTGTTTGGCATTCATCCCCGAAGTATAAAGACCGGATTGTGCATACCACTCATCTGCATGCTTGAATTCGGTTACCTCCTGCGTATGACATAACACACACATCTCAGCAGTACGCCCCTTGTGGGTCGTGAAGGAGATCCCGCCGCGTTCTTTTTCGAAATAATCATGGCAGACTGTACAACCCCTGGTCTGGAATTTAGGAAACAGGTGTTTACTGAAATTGCTGTCGTCGGCCAGGGCCGACATACTCCAGATTGACAATAAGACTACAAAGATGCTGATCTTCATCTCACCCTCCATATGGTATTTAACACTTTTTTACAACCATAGCTGTCCACTTTTCAGAAGGTATTCTTCAAACAAACCGCACGAGCAGAAAAATACCGATCATGGCGATACCGATAGCAAGTTTACCAGCCACCCCGATTGCCAACCCTACCACAGTGCCAAAGCCGGCCCGACTCGCCTCATCCAGGCTGCGTTGCATTGACAGTTCTCCGATGACGGCCCCTACGAATGGCCCAAGCAGAATACCCGGAATTCCCAGAAAGAGCCCTGCAACTCCTCCCAATGCTGCCCCGATCATGGCACGCTTCGAACCGCCGTATTTTTTCACTCCCAGTACGGAAGCGGCAAATTCCACCACATAGGTTAGAGCCGCCATTGCGGCCAGAAGCAGCAGAGTCCAGATGCCAATGTAGCTGAAACCCTCCGCCCAGGCACCAAAGAGCAGCCCCAGAAACAAAAGCGGCGCACCTGGCACAATCGGCAGCAGCAACCCTGACAAGCCGGTAACGGTCAGGATTGCTCCAATGATCCAGAGTATCAATGATTGATCATGCATGGGTGACTCCCTGATACGTTGGATTCATGCTGCTCATCGCCGGTTCCCGATGAACCTTAACACGTTTAAAATATTCTGGAATCATCAAATCAACCCTTTGTAAAAGGTTGCATAAGCAGCCTTCCCAGGGTCAATTTTGATGGATCCCGATATTCCTTTAGTCCGATGTTCATGCCCAAATGCCCCAGTTCGGGTTGCGCCCGATAGGTTCCGAACAGCCGGTCCCACCATGGCACGTTAAAGCCGAAATTACTGTTGGTCTCGCGTGGTAGTACCGAATGATGTACCCGGTGCATGTCAGGCGTGACCAGAAAAAGGCGTAACCAGCGGTCAACAGCTTCTGGAATAGAGATATTGCCATGATTGAATTGTGATGAGGCATTCAACACGACCTCAAAAACAACAACTGCAATGACTGGTGGACCTATCAAGGATATGGCCGCCAGTTTGACCCCGATGGATATGAGTATTTCCAGTGGATGAAATCGGTTACCGGTAGTGACGTCAATATCCAGGTCGGCATGGTGCATCCGGTGGAGACGCCAGAGAGTCGGCAGAAAGTGGAACAGCACATGCTGAAGATACACAACGCCGTCGAGTATCAGTACCGCCAGGACTACTTTTATCCAGTGTGGCAGAGTTATGATATTCAGGATGCCCCAGCCACGCTCCTGGAGAATGAGAGCCAACCCAACAGGTAGAATCGGCAGTGTGAATCGCACAACGAGAGTATTAACCAGCACCAGGGAGAGATTCGTAGACCATCGGCGCGTTTTGCTCTCATTCAGCACGCGGCGGGGGGCTATGAACTCCCACAGACCAACAGCCATGAGAGTGCCGAGAAAAAAGGTAAATCGTATGGTCTGCTCTTTGTACATCATCTTCCTCTCTGTAATGTAGAACTTTAGCCTGTTACACTACCCCGGTTTCTGATCCATTTGTCAAGCGAGATAACGGACTGGTCCCTTCATCCCTGCAAAGGCGATGATAATTCCTTGCTCCGTTAGAAGAGGTCGTTAACTTGCCAACTTCTTATAATACTACCACTTATCCAGCATCTGTCATGGAGCGCCTCTTAATCTCTCGAACTGGGAGAGGAGGATCTTGTAGGCTGAAAGTTTGACCTATGAATTAGAAGGTTGAAAATTCATTTTTTCCCCTTGTCACTTGAGTCCGCTTCCTGCTCTCGCAGCAATGCCGAAACCGCACGCCACATCTTGAAGCCGTCAATAAGCCCCGGCTTCAGCTCAACGTGCATGAGCCCCCGGAGAAGATAGAGCCGCGTAGTTTCCGTTGGGAGCGCGTGGGCAAGTACGACGCTCTCCGTATAGGAAATGATATCGTCATCGAGACCGTGGATGAGCAGTATCCGTGCCCTTATGAGAGAAAGTTCCTTGTCGGCCAGGGTGAGGGCCGCGATCTCCCGCCTTATGGCTTCCGGCAGGCGTCCCATGAGGAGCGGCACTTTCAGCGGGTCCTGGTTTTCGATAAACATAAAGAGGCTTTGACCCTCAGGGCTGAGGCGAGCCGCCAAGTCGTCGATCGGTGCCTTGATGTCAGCCATCTTCCGTTCGGCAGCGATCCGGAATAGCTCCCGGTCGGTGGGATCGGAAAGAAGGTCGACATTGCTCAGCACAAAGACCCATTTACCATAGTGGTTTGGCTCACGATGTCGCCATTCTCGCCCTTCCCGGAAGTAGCCGGTGGTAAAGAAGGTAAGTGTGCTCGCTAGGTCGTAATAGCCCCCGACCGCCAGAATAAAGCGGACCCGATCGTTGATGCGTGAGTCGAGGGCGGCCAGGATCGCCGGCCCCGCCGCATAGCTGAAGGCGCAAATGCCAGCCCGACCATGGGGTGAGAGGTCCGACCGTGAAGCCAGCCAAGCGAAGGCGTCCACCGTCCCCACGATATCGCCGCTTCCTACCCGTAGCGAACGGAACCCCTCCAGGTCGGGGACGAGCACGGCGAAGCGTGCCCGCGCCAGAGTAATCGCGAAGGCCTTTAGGCGCGGGTCGTCCTTTCCCTCTTTCGCCGCACCCGGCAGCAGGAGGATACCGGCCAGAGGGGCGTCCACCGACCGATAGAGATCTCCGCCATAAGTCCGCCCGCCAGCCGCAAAGGTCACCGCTGTCCGTCGAGGATCTGGAGTCTTGGACTTAAGGCGGCTCTTCCCGTCGCCAGCCGCGATGTCGGCCAGCACAAGAAGGGCTTCATACCCCCGCGATAGCGTGCAGCCGCCGAGAAGCATGAGCAGCGCGAGGAAGTATGGATAGAGGAGAAGTCGCTTTTGGAGCGTGAACAGATTCATGTATTCCATGCCGATCATTCCCTTTCTCAATATTGATGAATGTCTTGCTGCTCCATTGACGTATCAGGATAAACGGCTGGTCAATCTCCTTGAGCTTGTCCAGGTCGCAGACACTTTCTCATGAATGCGACCTAGGATGCATAGCGCGCTGAAGAGGTCTGACGGGAGCTGAGCATGAACCAACCATAGATAAAACCCGCGTGGCGATTGACAAAAAGGGGAAACTACGTATGGTTAATAGATACATTGCCATGCGGAGGATAGCCCAGTTGAACGTTCCTTTCAATAATAGCGTATTCCCATCATCCCGGTCATATTCCCATTATGCCTTGGCGCTCCTTATCGTCGTCAACCTTCACAACTACACTGTTCGCCAGATCCCCGCGGCCGTCTTCCCGCTGATCAAGGTGGACCTGCATCTGTCCGACTCCGCCCTCGGCTTGTTGGGCAGCGCTTTTATGGTCTGCTACATGGTATCGGCCCCCCTGTTCGGGTGGCTGGGGGACCGCCGCAGTCGCGCCAAACTGGCCGCTATTGGCCTGACGGTCTGGAGTCTTGCCATCGTTCTTGCCGAGTTTGCAACAGGTTACCGGGCTCTCCTGCTCGCCCTCATAGCAGTGGGAATCGGCTCGGCGAGCTTCGTCACCGTCTCGCCGGGGCTCCTCGCCGACTACTTTCCGCGTGAGAAGCGGGGACGGGTTATGGCTTACTTTTTCCTGGCCATCCCGGTGGGAAGCGCTCTTGGTTATGTCCTGGGTGGGAATATCGGTCATCATTTCGGCTGGCGTGCCGCGTTCCTCGTCGTCAGTTTACCCGGCCTTCTCTTTGCCCTTCCCCTCTGGTTCCTTCGCGAGCCAAACCGCGTCGGAGAGGTGCCGATCGCACGAAACCGTCATGAAGGCACGACAGGTTACGCCTCCCTTTTTAGGAACCGCTCCTTCGTTACTACTACCCTGGCAATGGCCGCAATGACCTTTGCCTTCAGCGGACTGGGCCAATGGGTCCCCACGTTTCTTTTCCGGATGCACGGGCTTGACGCGGCGACAGGAAATACACTCTTCGGTGCCATAACCGTTATTACCGGCATAACCGGCACCCTGACCGGCGGGTGGCTCGGCGACCGAATCCAGAAAAAAAGCGGCAAGGGTTACCTGCTGGTTTCGGGGTGGGGCTTTCTCCTGGGGACCCCCGCCGTAATCTATGCGCTCCTGGCCCAAAACCTGACCCAGTGTCTTGCGGCAATGTTCCTTGCTGAATTTTTCCTCTTCCTGAATATCGGGCCGCTCAACACCATCGTCATCAACGTCACCAAGCCGGAAATCCGCTCCATGGCCTTCGCCGTCAACACCTTCTTCATCCACGCCCTGGGCGGTGCCATCGCACCGATCATCCTGGGATGGTTGTCGGATTTGTGGGGGCTGCGGCTGGCGCTGCTCGCGGCCCCGCTCGCCATTTTACTGGCAGCTTTTTTCTCTTTCTTCTGCATAAGGACCATCGAAAGTGACATGGCAAATAGCGAAGAATAGTTGTCCTTCCTGTATCATACAAAACAGGTCAACATCTTCCGAAATATTCACAACTCCTGAACCGCTTTCCGCGTTTTCTCAACTATCTCCGCCGGTAACTCGGTTGTGAAACGTAGCGGTTTGCCGAACGTTATCCGCACCTTTCCCCTTTTGGGCCATGCGGCCCCCCTGGGAAGAATCTTCTCAATACCGGAAATTTTCACCGGCACAAGCGGTATTCCCAGCTCCCGCACCATAATCGCGAGCCCCTGCTGAAAAGGAAGGAGGCTACCGTCCCACGATCTCTCCCCCTCGGGAAAGATAAGCATGTTCATCCGGTGATCCGCCAACTTCCCCATATGCCGGAGTGATCCCCGGAATCCCCGTGTCTGGGGAAGCGGAAAGACGGTGAAGGCAACGGTCGCATATTCAAAGGCAAAGCGTTTCCAGAGCATGTGCAGGAAATTCCTGAAGTCTCTGAAGAAAAATTCCTCCCACGCCGCTGTAGCGGTATTGTAGCGCCACCTCCCCGGCAGTGCAAACATGATCGAAGGCTGGTCAAGGTAGCTGAGGTGGTTGGAGACGAACATGACCGGCTCGTCGGCTTCGTCAAAATTGTCAAGCCCCGCCGTCTCAATTGTCACGAATACACGGAAGAGCGGGTAATGGAGAAGGAGATCGCAAAGACGCCGCGCCAGAAGAGCCGGCACCAGGTTGGACCAGAACCTGAAGTGATCACGCACACGAACCTTCTCTCTCTTGCGGATGGTCTCCCGCAGGTCCCCCACCCTGGTCTGCGGCCCGATCATCGAATCCTCCAGATCAAGGCGGAATTCCTGCTCCAGGGCATTTACCAACTCCAACCGGCCGATGGAGGTGAGACCCAGGTCTGTCACGAGAAGCGAACTCTCCGTGATGCGGTCTATCGGGGTACCGGTGATCCGGGCAATCAGCGCAACCACCCGGTCACTAACCAGCCCCCCCTCCACGCCTGCCAATCCCTCCCTTACCCGCTGCTTTACCCTGAATTTCTGGATTTTCATGGTAGCAGTCTTGGGGAACTCCGTGTCCGGCCAAACGGTGAAGCCGGTAATCCGGTGGAGTTCGTCGAGCCTGGCGTTCGCCCCGGCGATGACCTCTTCCGGCCTTCGGCCGTTTTTGTCAAGGAGAAGTACCGCATGTACCTCCTCTCCCGCCCCTCTGTCCAGACCGATGACACAAGATTCCCTGACCCCTGATGATCTGTTGAGGATCGCTTCGATCTCGTCGGGATAGACATTGACCCCTGCTCCTGTCACGATCAGTTCCTTACTCCTCCCCTTGATCCGGAGCCAGCCGTCGGAATCGAGATCCCCCAGATCGCCGGTCCTGAACCAGCCTTCGCTTGAAAATGCCTCCTTCGTCGCCTCTTCGTTCCCGTAGTAGCCGGAAAAGACATTCTCGCCCCGCGCAAGGATCTCTCCACTCTCGATCTTCAACTCAACGCCGGGAAGCACCTGGCCAACGGAGCCTACCACCTGCCGCTCCATGGTGTTGGCAGTCAGTATTGGCGAACACTCGGTGAGGCCGTATCCCTCTAGGACGGTGAACCCCATGCCGTCCCAGAACCGAAAGACCTCTGGATCAAGAGGGGCGCCGCCGGAAACAAAGAAAGAAAAGTGGCCGCCGAACTTTTTCTGCAGAGGATAAAAGAGGAGTTTTCGCCACCCCCTAGAAAACCTTTCACCAAGTTTCATGAGCCGGTCAAAGGCCCAAAGCAGCCCCTTCTCCTCCATTTCCCGCTTGATGGAACCCTTGAGAAGCAGGAGAAGGCGCGGCACGGCAACCATTGCGTAGATGTTCTCCTCTCCCAGGGCCTCCATGATGGCCGACGGCTTCAGGGTGCGGATATAGACGATGGTCGCCCCCTGATTGAGAGGAATGAAAAACCCTCCCATCTGCTCAAACATGTGGGAGAGGGGAAGAAGTGAAAGGAAATTGAAATCCGGAGTCACGATGGGGATATGCCGGTTGACTTGGAAGAGGTTAGCGACCAGGTTCCGGTGGGTAAGGATGACCCCCTTGGGGGTGCCGGTGGTGCCGGAGGTATAGATCAACTCGGCAATGTCGCCGGGATCGGGGTTGTGAATAAAGGTAAGCGGTTCTGCTGCCGCAAGTAAGTGCGGGAGGTCCTCCATGAAAACCGATGGCCGTCCGGTCAGCCACTCCAGCTTGTCGCGGCTTTGGATGACAAGCCTGGCATCGGTCAGCCCGGCAATTGTCTCGGCCCTCTCGACGCCGGACATGAAATCGACCGGCACTGCGACCGCTCCCCGGGCGATGATCCCCCAGAAGGCCACCGCCCACCAGGGGGAGTTAGGTCCCCACAGGACAACCCGATCCTCTCTTTTTATCCCCTGTTCCGCAAGCCACCCATTCATTCGGAGAGAAAAGTCAAAAAGTTCAGCGTAAGAATACACGAAACGGCGGACCCCTGTCCGGTAGACAATGGCAACTTGGGAACCACGGGTTTCAAATGTTGTAAAGAGGTCTGTGAGAGTTCTCATTTTCCCATCCATGTACGTTCCTTCCTGTAAGGAAAGTCTCCTCGGCTTAAAGACTTGTCAAGGAGTGTATCAATTAGTTCATCGTGATCTGTTCCCTTTCGATTCCACAACAAAAGAGGTTCAGTTCTGGAGACTGTTCGTAGAGTTTGAAGATTTTAAGCAATTATAACAGTCTTAGCAGGTGAGTCAATGTATGAAGATGCCGATGACCGGCAACTCCGTGTTCCCCTAGCCCTTATAAACAGGATAAGTGCGTTAACGAAGTTATTTTCTGCAGAAAAACGCAGAAAACAACTTCTAACTTACTAAAATGCAGTCGTACAAGCGTCCTACACCGCACTATTGACGAACGGAGGCCTTATAAGTGTCAGCTTCACCTCGGCTAAAACAAAGAACCGCAAAGATAGCCCAGAGAACCGCCAGGGATCCCAAAACGTGCTTGATGCTGTGTCCACTCACGATACCTATAGTGCCGTAAATGACTTCGTCAAAGTGCTCCGCCACTTTGGCTAAGGAGTAGGTCCCCATTGTGCCCCACAGCCATGGGGTGCTAAGACTTTTGCCGTTGCAAATTAGTAGCATCAATGGAATGAGTAGCATCGGCAGAAACTGTATGATCCCGTACGCTCTTAGGTCCCCTTGGCCCTGGAATTCGGACCAGTACCAGTACCCGACCGAGGCCACTCCAGTGAGGATCAATGGCCAAAGAATTACACCGCCGAATTTTTTCGAAATGCGGTCGCTGACAACCATCGAGAAGAGCGACATAAAGGCGACCGTCATAGCTAACCGATCCCAAGCCAGTCCCAGCGTTGAGGGAGAGTGGTGGTAATACGCCGAACCTAAGCCAACAAAAACCACACCGACACAGAATACTACGTATGCAGAGCGGAGCGAAGCTGATCCCAGTCGGGAGAGCTTGCTAAGTCCAAAAGCTCCGACAAGCACGAACGAGATATTTGAGAACACGTTCAAGAAGTTCGGTGTTCCGAATAATGTTCTGTGGTCTGCGAAATCGTGATAGGCCGGATCCTGGGGAAGCGGCGAAAACCAAAATGCCGCAACGACTCCAGCCACTGTCACCGCGCCCAGAGACCACTCTCGCCAGTTCTTTCCGCACATTCGCATAAAGGCTCCTGTTTTGAAGCTAAACCTAACTACACAGAAAATAGTGGCATTTTATACTGTTAGCGCTGCATTATCCACTCCGCCCTTGACCATCTGCATGGCTATCTACTGATGAATGCTATCGTCTGCCACGTCTTTGCCGACCAGCCCGCCCAGTTTTTACGGGTTAAATCATCTTCCTTTCCTGAGGGCCGCAATGCGCTCTTCCAGGGGAGGATGGGTCATGAACAGCCGTTTCAGTCCGCTGCCTGGCGTGCCTGAAATGCCGAACGCGGCCATCTGGTCGGGCAGGTGGGTTTGCTGGGCATGCTGGCGAAGCTTTTCCAGTGCCGACACCATCTTCTCACGCCCGGAAAGCGAGGCCGCGCCGGCATCGGCCCTGAATTCCCGCTGGCGGCTGAACCAGAAGACGATGATACTGGCCAGAATGCCGAACACCATTTGAGCTACCAGAGAGGTGATAAAAAAGCCGGGCCCATGGCCCCGTTCGGTTTTGAACACCACCCGGTCCACCAGGTAACCAACCAGTCGTGAAGCAACGATCACAAAAGTGTTCACTACCCCCTGAATCAAGGCAAGAGTAATCATGTCACCATTGGCTACATGGCTTATCTCATGAGCAAGCACAGCTTCAGCCTCGTTGCGGTCCATGACCCGCAGCAGGCCTGTGCTGACCGCCACCAGGGCGCTGTTGCGGCGCATGCCGGTTGCAAAGGCGTTGACATCGGGCGCATCGTAGATCGCAATCTCCGGCATGCCTATGCCGGCACTCTGCGCCAGACGACGCACAACCTCAAACAGCCAGACTTCCAGTTCGTTGGCCGGATTGGTGATTACCCGTGCTCCGGTCAACCGCTTGGCGGTCCACTTGGATATGGCCAGCGAGATCAGTGAACCGCCAAAGCCGAACACTGCGGCAAAGACAACCAGGCTGGTCAGGTTGAGCCCTTGCTGATCGAGCATCGGGCCTACGCCAAGCAGGTTCAGAACGATACTGAGTACAAAGACAATTGCCAGATTGGTAATCAGAAAAAGTCCGATTCTCTTAAACATGAGGTTACCTCCATTTGAAGTGATACTACGCAGGTCCTTTAAAAACAGGAGATTTTAAAACTCATTTAACGTCAGACAGGTTTGTCCACAGACAGCTCATACAACGCAACGCATTCAATCGTCCAAGTTCTTGATGGCGGCAGGGTCGATCATGACTTGGGGATTCATCCGGGTCGTCCTCCATCATTCCAGGTTCATGATCATGGAAGCTACCACAAACAAAAACGGCCTTCAAATATGCCAGTAGTGGCTGCCAGTATCCAAGTAGAATACAGAACAGGCCAGTCAACACAAAGCATGAACTCATTTTCTAGCGTCAATGGCCTTGACCACATACGGGTATACCATGTCGGTTATAACCTGATATCCCGCAGCTGTAGGATGGATGCCGTCACTTTGGTTAAGGGCAGGATTACCGGCAACCCCCTGAAGGAAGAAGGGGATCTGAATAAGATCGAACTTCTGTGCAATAGCGGGATAAAGCGCTGCAAACTCGCTTGTGTACTCCTTGCCCATGCTGGTAACCATGCGCATACCGGCCAAGATCACAAATACTCCGTTTTGTTTAAGGATGCGAACGGTTTCAGTGATATTTTTTTGCGTCACCTGCGGGTCAGTGCCGCGCAGTCCGTCATTGGCTCCGGTTACAAGGATTACTATATCCGGCTTCAGTTTCAACACCCAGCTAACTCGCGAGAGTAGGCCGCTGCTTGTTTCTCCGCTGATACCGGCATTCACCACCCGATAATGGTATCCCGCTGCCATAAGTTTTTTTTCCAGCTGTGCCGGGTAAGCCTCCGTTTCAGTAACACCTTGACCTGCGGTGAGGCTGTCACCGGCAGCAACGATGGTTCCAACGTATGTGGTTTGTGCCTGCGTGGCCGCTGGAGCCTGTGTGGACCGCTGCTCACAGCTGCAGATCAGACTTCCTATGACAACCGCCAAGACTGGCGTCAGTACTGTTTTTGTCATTGATGCTCTCCTCTCCAGACAATAAAGCTCTTTGTATAAATCAGATCAATCATCATTCTGCTCACGCAGGAATACCGCCGGCTTTACCTGCATGACCGAGAACGTTGCACAAAAGCCGACTGCGATGATAATAAACGTTGTAACCAGGATCATCAGTAGACTGACAGCAGCGAACGGCTGATAGGTCAGTTCCAGAGCATATCGACAGATAATCCAGCTTCCCGTCTGGGCAAGGAGCAGAGCAGTTGCAGCGCTCGCCAAACCAAGGTAGAGGTTTTCGGCAGCAAAGGCTGCCAGAACGAATCTCTGACGAGCGCCAAGTATGGTAAAATAGACTGCCTCTCTGATGCGGGCATAGCGCGTGGCAAATACAGAGCTGACGATAATCAGAATACCCGCAACGACGCTGAACAGGGTGAAAAAACGAATAATAAGGGAAAGCCTTTTCACGATCACGGCGAAAACAGCTACCGCTTCCGTCAGATTGATGACTGTCACGTTTGGAAACTCCGCTACGACCCGGTTCTGAATCGTGGCAATCCGCTCTTTGTCAACCCGGACAGCCGTGAACATGGTTTGAGGGGCATCCTTGAGGGCCGCCTCCTGAAAGACGAAATAGAAGAAAGGCTGCAATGTCTCCCGGGCACTGATGCGTATGCTGGCAATCCGGGCATCCATGGGAATTCCCTGGATACGGAAGGTTATGGTATCACCAATGTGCATATCCCGCATTTCCAGAACCTTATCCAGAACCGAGACCTGAAGGCCGCTCCACTCTTTCCGAAAGAGACCTTCTCCCTTGACAATTCGTTCGTCCTCCATCAACTGTTCCCGGTAGGTCAGATTGAACTCTCTCCCCAGATTATCCCGCCGTTTTTGCTGCTCTCTTTCCTGATCAATCGCAACACCGTTGACTGCGATAACCGATCCGCGAACAACAGGATAGAAAATGGTGTCAATGCCGAGGGAGTGAGCGAAGGCATCTTTTTGTTGTGGCTGGATATCGATGAAAAACACATTGGGTGCTTTCGGAGGGTAGGATTGGACATAGGCTGTATCCAGGTTTTTCTCGACGAGAGTTATGGAGAAGATCACCGCCAGTGAGGCGGTCAGAGTAACAATGGTTGACCGGGTGGCATTGCCAGGACGGAATAGTCCTTTGAGAGCCTGCCGCAGTATCAGACCCCGCGGCCGGCACTTTTTCAGCAGGAACATTATTCCTTCAGCGCAGAGCAGAGAAACAAAAATCAGCAGTCCCACTCCAAGAACAAAAAACAGGCTGGTCTTCACATCCTGTACTCGCCACCAAACCATGGCAAGCAGAAAGAACAAGGCACCCCCAATGGTTAACCAGATCGGGCGTCGTCCGACTGTTTGCAGTTCATACCGGCCAAAGATCGCCCGAGGTTTCAACTCGCGTAGTTGATAAATCGGCAGGGCGGTAAAGAGGAATACAGCCACAAAACCGAGGACAAGTCCCTCCGCCACCGCCCCCCCGGAAAGAGTTGGTTCGACCGAGACGGGAAGAAGCCCACGGAACAGTGCTGGAAGAAACATCTGCAAGAGCATGCTTGCCGAAAGCCCACAGAGTGTCCCTATCAGAGCAAGGACAAAAACTAGGGCAAAATAGTGTCTGAGAATGAAACTACTCCCGGCCCCCACCGCTTTCATGATCGCGATGGTACGTTCCTGCTCCTTCAACAGTGCGGTCAGGGTGCTCCTGATGCCGATTCCCGCCAGAAGCAGAGTAAACATACCAATCAGGTTGAGAAAAAAGATCAGATTATCAAAAAAACGCTTTATCCTTGAATCTGCTGTCCGGTAGGTTTCAACCCGTTCCCGGTCTTTAACCGCAGAGATTCGGAGATTTTCTGCTATTAAATCAATTTCCCTCTGATTATGAACTCTGGCAAGGATGGAGTAACGCACCCTGCTCCCTGTACCGACGAGCTCAAGCGAAGCGAGATCTGTTGCCGCTATAAATACGCGCGGACCGAGGGCAAAGAGGTTCACCGGACGGTCCGGCTCAGTTGTCAGTACATCTCGGATGACCAGGGTAGCGCTTCCGACCCTCAGCTTGTCGCCAATCTGCAGATGCAGGCGATCGAGGAGCAGTTGCTCAACTATGATACCACCCGGGGTCAATACTGTGCTGAACGGTTTGCCCGAGGCAACATCTACGGCACCATACCACGGATAGCCAGGCTCGACGATCTTCAGGTCAGCCAGAAGCGATGTTTTGTTGTCCAAAGACCGTACCACCGAGTAAAATTCGTAGATGCGGGCGGTATTGATTTCCTTTCGTTGTTCGTGTTCGGCAACGGCCCTGCTGAGAGCCGGGGAAAATGGTGAATTTGAGTGGATTATGATATCGGCAGCATGCAGAACACGGGCATCCCGCAGGAGAGATGTGTGGACGCTCCGGCTGAAGCTGCCCAGTGAAACCAGCGTGACGACCGAAAGAGCCACGCAGAGTACAAAAACGGTTGATTGGCGTAAAGATCCGCGAATTTGGCGGAGAAGAAGACGGGTGTTATTCATGGTCGGTGCTGGTGACGATTTTGCCATCCCGGAGAGTGATAACACGGTCCGCAGTGCGGGCAATCTCAAGGCTGTGGGTAACGAGGATCAGGGTGGTTCGATGTTCGCGGTGCAATTCCTGCAACAGTTCCAGGACCGCACCGCCGTTTGCCAGGTCAAGATTGCCGGTCGGTTCATCAGCAAAGAGTATCCGGGGGTCGTTGACCAGTGACCGGCAGATTGCGCAACGCTGCTTTTCGCCGCCGGAGAGTTGGTGGGGAAAACTGGTGGCCCTGCCAGCAAGCCCCACTCGCTCAAGGAGTTGATCTGCCTTCTCCTTCGCCAGGGGATCGCCTCGCAGTTCGGCGGGAAACATGATGTTTTCGAGCACCGTAAGTGATGGAATCAGGTGAAACGATTGAAAAACAAAACCGAATGTTGCGTTTCTGACTGGAGCCAACTCATCTTCCGTAAGATCGGTGATGTCCCGGGTATCAAGCAGGATTCTGCCGGCATCTGGACGGTCAAGGCCTGAAAGGATCGACAGGAGTGTTGATTTTCCACTGCCGCTTTCCCCTTTGATGACAAGGAATTCACCCTCAGCGACGCAGAGTGAAATGTCGTCAAGTACCGTTATCATGCGACTGTCGATGGTATATGTCTTTGAAACAGAGCGGGCTTCGAGGGCAGGCATGATTACTCCATTGGTATCAAATTCTATGCGCTAACGTGAGCTCAGCTTTTAGCCCGGCGTACAGGCCAGGCAATACAACATGAAGTGTTCCTTTACCCTAATCCTACGGCCTCAGAACTGTATCTTTACCTTTGCACCGTCCGCCCAGTCGTTATGGTTTCCCTCAATCACGTGAAATACAGCTGAAGGTTTACCATCGGCAAGTGCCTTGGCGTGGGAAATCGGGATAATGGTATCTCCTCGTGCCCCAAATATTTCGATCTGCCCTTTATAATTTTTCAGGGAAACGGTCACGCGTGGCCATGCCGCTCCACACTCGGCTCATCAGGTCGGTGATGGCGTCATATTCCTGCCCCTGCTGAACGCCTGCTTTGTCCCACTCGTCCGTCAGTGCCTTGCGCACTTCGATGGACTTGATGCGCTGGTTAATCCAATTCTCGCTGTAACCCAAACGACGATAGTTCTGGATAGCTCGGTCGATAGAGAGTTCTGGATCCCCAGTTTCGTCCAATCGCTCGCTGCCCACCTGCGCCAGCCACATCTTGAACGGTTCGGCTTTCGGTGACGGCACTGACTGGATAATGCGCAGAAGCTGTTCTGTGTCGGCCACATCGGTAAGACGCATTTTTCCGTCGTGGGCTTGCATTTTCAACTGACTACAAATCGTAGTCGGTTCAGTGCCCTCTTGTTTCAGGCGTGTTTTCATTACGCTCCAATACTTTCAAGCGCGATCATGGCTGGGCTGGTCGGTCAGAATTTCAATAATGTCAACAACCGAAAACCACCATTTTTCGGTTTCATCGTCCCATAGTTGGCGAACGTCCCTATTATCAAACAAGGTAATTTTGTTTTTCGATTCATTCATGGGTTGCTCCTGACTACTTCCATTCCACCTCGACGCTCGTAGCCAGTTGTTCGAAAATCTCGAATAACTGAAGTTGTCTTTTGATTCATCCCTCAACCTCTTCGCTTTCAATCTCGGCAACAATGGCATCAATATCTATACGCAGCTTGTCAATCCTGGCGACGGTGGTTTTCAGCTCGGCATTGCGATGGTTTCAAAGAGTATCAATTTGGCAAAGTGTTCAAGGTTGTAGGTGGTGTGGTTGATCTCCTGCCCAAAGAAACCGTCTTCGATGATGTGGGCATCAAAGTGCTTTTTGGCTTGCAGCAGCAGCGATCCGGAACCGCAGGCGGGGTCATACATTTTATTGACGCTGGTCTGCTTGTGCATGGCCAGTTGCGCAATCAGCTTGGAAACATGTTGGGGGGTGA
>Ga0105044_10000716_pt1 | contig 41826 bp, 35 predicted proteins | sample MAT01_FD_78092 | JGI IMG/M metagenome (GOLD analysis project Ga0105044, IMG submission 78092) | Freshwater microbial communities from Lake Fryxell liftoff mats and glacier meltwater in Antarctica - MAT-01 | ecosystem: Environmental > Aquatic > Freshwater > Ice > Liftoff microbial mat | place...
GAACGGAAGTATCAATTTGATTTTCGTTTACATTTTGCCATTGCTCATCGCTTAATTTCCTAAATGCTTTGGCTTGGCGCGGTGCTAAAATTGTAAATTTAATTTGTTGCTGAGCCAAAACTTCTAATGTATCGGTATCAACTGCAGTTTCTGCCAGCCACATTCCTTCAGGCTCGCGTTGAAATCGTTTTCTAAAATCTGCAATCCCCCAGATAACTTGCGTTATTTTATCTTTTGTAGATGCAAGCGGCATGATGATATGATTATACACCTGCGCAATAGCATTACCGTGTCCGCTATGTAGCTTTTGGCTAATTACATCTGCCATAATTATAGCTTCATAAGCATCTTTATCTTGCAACTCCATCCAACTAAGTAAGGTAGGACCGAAATTGTAACTGATGTTGGTATAATTATTTACAATATCTATTATTTTACGCTCATTGTTTAAGATGCGCGAAGCACCGTTTGGACCATAACATTCTGCTGATATTCTGGCATTCCAATTGTGGAACGGAAATGCAGATTCTTGTCGTTCAACTACTTCCAGCCAGGCATTTTCGCGTGGCGGCTGGTAATAATGCCCATGGATACAGATATAACTTTTCACAGCGCAAAAATAGACACAACAACGAGATTTTTACATTGATTTTACTCAATTTACTAACTGTATCTTCCCTCAACCAAGCTTAAACATACTAATTTAGGCAAAATCCAATTCCTTTACTTTTACAATTACAAAAACCGTTACGTATAAAAAAAAATCAATTAAACCCTTAAAATGTTAACTCACACTTTCAATTTCACAATCAATTTGGCATTAGTTTTGTCTTGTAATTTTATTACTCCACATGGAATTTTTAATTAAAGATTTGATTTTGCTGCAATATTTTGATCGGATTGTCAATTTTCAATAGTGCCTATTGCTGCAATTGAACCTTACGCAACCTACGAGGTATGTGATTTATCGAAATTTGTTTTCCCTGTTTTATTAAATATTCAGGCCTTGTTAATTCCTACTTGATAAACAGTGCTTACCATTATGGGTTGCTCGGTCAGCATGGTTTTGCATTATGACTATAGAAACGCCAATGAATCGGGTGTTAAATTTTTGTAAATAGGACAGAAAGAAGGAATATAATTGCAAACCTGCTTTTTTGTAATTTTGAAGCGTGAAAAATGTGGTATGCTGCCTTGTTATTGGATTATTAGTTGGATTAAAACCTGTAAGCGCACAGGTTTCATTCGACAATAAGGTAATAGATATTGGTAATATTGGCATTTATGTCACCAATGCCTTAACTATTGGTCGGCCTGATGTGCGCAATTCGCCTTCAGGTGATCCAAGTATGGAATATCCATTGAATTCGGGCATTGAACATTTATTTGAAGCGGGGTTATGGATAGGTGCAATTGTAGATGGTCAATATCTTGTTTCAACTTCTGCTAAAGATGCATCTAGTGGTTATACAACTGGGCAAACCGGATTCGAATTTTCGGCAGAAGTTGGAAATACTATCCAACAGCGCAGCTCTCTTACTTCCAGCGATTTTTTTAATTTCGATGCCGTATCACATGCTGATATGTTAATTGATGCATCTGATAAAAATGTAATTGTACCGGGAACTGCTATTGCTATTTCTGAACATACTGATCCATTATTTGCTGATATTCATCTCGAAACATATGCGTGGAATTATTCATTCGCCGATTATTTTGCATTATTAAATTATACTATCACCAATAATTCAACTTCAACCTGGGACAGTATTTGGTGCGGTTTATGGAGTGACATTGTTGTTAGAAATGTAAATGTATCTACCGACTTCGGTTCAGCATTTTTTAGTCATGGCGGTTATGGATATTTAGATACCATGTTTACTAATTACGGATTTGATGTAGATGGTGATCCAGGATTTACAAATTCATATGGCGCATTTCAATTTTTAGGAATTGAGTGGCGCGACCAATTTATTCATCCTAGTAACAACGAAAATTTAATTGCTGCAGGATATCCTGCGGCAGATGTGAATAGTAATTATTGGATATTTAATTCTACGGCAACACCACCTTACAACGCACCTGCAAATGACGTGGAACGATATTCCAAATTAAACGCAGGCTTGAATTACATAGACCCAAGTATTGTAGATTTTCTGCATGACCCATCAACTTCGGGTGGTTTAACCAATTTATTATCAGCTGGGCCAATTGTAAGTGTTGCTCCGGGTGAATCATTTAACTTGGTATTTGCAGCAGTTTGCGCAAAACAAATTGAAGTAGGTGGCGTTACAGGCGCAGGAAAGGATGTTGCTGCGGCTCAAGTAGATTTAATAAATAATTTAAGTTGGTCGAAACGAACCTACTTAGGTGAGGACCAAAATGAAAATGGATTATTGGATATTGGCGAAGATTTAGATGATGATAATATTTTAGACCGTTATATTTTGCCAGAACCTCCTGCTACGCCAAATATTAAAGTGGTTGCAGATAATCAATCCATTACTATTTATTGGGATAATAAAGCTGAATTTTCGGTTGACCCAATTTCAAAAGAAATCGATTTTGAAGGATACCGATTATATCGAACACAAACAGGTGATGATTTTAATTTAAACATGATTAATGATGCTAATTTAATTGCACAATGGGATCTTCCTGGCAATAACATTGGCTATAATAATGGCCTTGGTGTAATAGCATTAATAACACCTGAAATAATTGAAACAGATACCTTCTATTATAAATACACTTTAGACAATGTTTTAAATGGCTGGCAGTATTTAATTATTTTAACAGCGTTTGATAGCGGTAATGAAGCACTCAATATTGAAAGTCTAGAATCATCATTCACCGAAAATGCAGTTAGCGTATTTCCAGGCACCGCAGCAACAAGTGATGCTAATACTGTAATTGGTGTTTATCCAAATCCATATCGCATAAACGCTGCTTGGGATGGTTCAACATCAACAACAGGTAAAATAATATTTTATAATCTTCCTGCAATTTGTGAAATAACAATTTTTACTTTAGGTGGTGATGTAGTTGCTCGAATTGAACATAACAATGAAACATATAATGGCAGCGATATTGCCTGGTTCGACACTTATGCTGGCAGTGAAGAAAATAGAACATTTTCAGGCGGCGAACATGCATGGGATATCTTAAGTGAAAGTAAACAAACCATCACCCAAGGTATATATTTATATAATGTAACTGATAAAGCCACTGGAGAAGTTAAACAAGGCAAATTTGTTATTTTGAATTAGTGCATAAAAACTAATATTTGAATTTCAGCAAGTTACAAAACACAGTAGCAATTTAATGGAGGCAATTACTTCTTACCCTAAAGAAAAAATAAATATTTTATTACTTGAAAACATTGCTGATGTTGCAGTTGCAAGTTTCGGAGATGCAGGCTATACTCAAGTGCGTAAACTTAAGCATGCATTGGAAGAAGATGAATTAATTGAAGCAATTAAAGATGTTCATTTATTAGGTATTCGTTCAAAAACACAAATAACCGAAAAGGTTTTAGCACAAGCGCACAAATTATTGGCAATTGGATGTTACTGTATAGGCACTAATCAGGTCGATTTAAACTGTGCTACTGAAAAAGGTATTGCTGTTTTTAATTCCCCTTTTCCTAATACAAGGTCAGTTGCAGAATTGGTAATAGCAGAAGCAATTGTCTTACTGCGCAGAATTCCGGAAAAAAACATAGCAGCTCACGCCGGTAGTTGGATGAAAGATGCGCGTAATTGTTTCGAATTGCGTGGTAAAACAATAGGTATAATTGGCTATGGTAATATTGGTATGCAAGTTTCAGTATTAGCCGAAGCATTAGGCATGCAAGTTATTTATACTGATGTAATTACAAAATTACCAATTGGCAATGCTAGGCAAGTGCATCAATTAAATGATTTGTTAAAACAAGCAGATGTTGTTTCATTGCATGTGCCTGAGGAACCTTCAACGTTGCAATTAATTAATAGTGCGGCAATGGAGGTAATGAAAAAAGGTAGCATACTAATTAATTGTGCACGTGGAAATGTAATCGATTTAATTAGTTTAAAACAAAATATTTTAAGCGGACACATTGGAGGTGCAGCAATAGATGTATTTCCTGTTGAACCTGAAAAAACTGGTGATATTTTTTATTCTGAATTACAACAATTACCTAATGTAATTTTAACACCTCATATTGGTGGTTCAACTGAAGAAGCACAATTAAATATAAGTGAAGATGTGTCTGCTAAATTGATAAATTATCTTGAGTTGGGTGTTAGCAGCGGCTCACATACTGTTCCTGCTTTAAATTTACCACAGCATCCAGATGCACATCGCATCTTGCATATCCATTGGAATAAACCGGGTGTTTTATCGGGCATTAATCATGCCTTGTCGGCACATAATATTAATGTTCTTGGCCAATATCTCACTACAAACACTAAAATTGGATATGCGGTACTTGATGTAAGCAGAAATTTAAATAATGACGTAATTGCATCGCTCAAAAATGTTCCAAATACACTCAAATTAAGAGTCGTTTATTAAACCGATTTAATACTCTGTCCAATCCTTTCTGCGCGTTAATTTCAAATCTTGTAGTACGCTTGCTTTAACATTTACGTTAAAGATATAACTCTGTCTTATGCCAAAAGGAATCCATTTAAAGCTCATTTCCCAACAATGGATTTGACGATAAATATCGATACTAGTATAGGTAAAATCTTTTAATTGTAAGTCGTAACCTGTAGTAACCAATAACTTCCAATTAGGTGTTAAATTAACATCTCCTTGAAAAGTGGCTGATTGTGTTGTTGAAAGCGAATCTAATCCTTCAAAAGTAGGCACATTTGACACACGTAAGTTATAACTCACGCTAAAATTCCATGGCACTTCAAAATCTACGTAATCACTTGGGTTGTTCCATACCATTTCACGTTCAGCTTCAGTGCCAGCAGTAGTATTCATATTGGGATTCGATTTTCGTTTCGAATTAAAATCGGTGCTTAAGCTCACATATCCGCCGTTAAATCTGCCTACTCGGTTATTTACATCCCACTCAAACTCATTAATATTTCTTCCCGAAGTATCTAAAACATAAGGGTCGAAGCTACCTGAGAAATTGATTCTTACACTTTTAAATAAAGTAGTATATGCACTAAATCCGATATCTGAAAAATTGAGTGAATCTGCTGCAATATTATAAGCAGAACCGAAATTAAAACTCTCTAAAATTTTAATCTTCTTTTCGTGTTTCACTGAATCCTTTTTGGAAAACACTTTTAGCTCCAAAGTATTATTGATGTTCAGCCCTATGCTTCCCACTTCGCCTCTTGAGGGCCCACCGTAAACGCTTTGCTCAAAAATTGAATATGCTGTTGGAGTTGTCGCATCTGGTGTAGCATAATAATCGCCATAATAGTCCCATTTTGGCGCACCAAAATCAGGTGTATAATTAAAACTTAACGATGGAGTCATTACATGTCGTATCGCTTTTAGCTTACCATTAAACTGAGCTGTAGCATATATTTTAGTGTTGATACTTGCACTCATGGTGAACGATCGCGCTGCAACAAAACCATTAACCGTATCTATATTGACATAATTGATATAAGAAACAATGCTATCCTCACCAGTTGCACTGACTAATGTATCTGTAATTGTTTCCGGTTCATAATTTTTTCTGATTGATTCGAGGTACCAGTTTTCCGTATAATTAAATACTGGACTAAAAGTAAAATATTTTAAAAATTTAACTGGCGCAGTGGTATTAATTTTATGTTGCATTCCATTGCTGAAATTATCTAGCGTTTCGGGTGTGAATAACAATGAATCGATGGTGCTGATTTGATTTCTCATATTCATACTATATCCAACACTAAATTGATTCAGAAAGCCTTCCCTATTATCGCTCAATTTCTTCAGCGGATAAATTCTGTTCATCGATAATAATGCTTCAGGCAATGTAAGGTTGATTGTATTATCTGCAGTGTTTTGGTTGTGACGTAGTGCTATTGTTAAATTAAATGGCGAATTGGGAAATGCTTGTGCATACGAAATACTCGAGTTTAACTGGTTGGTTAAATAACTGGAACTATAAGCGTTATTTGATAAATAATCGGAAGTACCAACATTAACGTTTGCGCTAAAAGTTGAATTCGGCCTAGCTTTTGAATCTTGATTATGGCTCCATCGCACAAAAAAACCTGTATTTTCTGAGTAATCAGGCGCGAACCCAAATCCAATTTTATTCTTAGTATAATCTACACCGAAATTACCGTTAAATTTATATTTAAGATTATACCTTGATGCAGCGTGTAAACCCCAACTTCCTCGTGAATAAACATCTCCCGTAAGGGCTAAATCGTAATAATCGCTCAATGCAAAATAATATCCGCCGTTGCGAAGGAAATATCCTTGGTTAAAATTATTACCATACTGAGGTATTATAAGTCCTGATGTTTGTCCGCGCTTAATTGGGAAAATACCAAATGGCAGAAACAGCGGAGTAGGCACATCCATAATAACAAGATTTGCAGGACCAGTTACAGCAATTTTTTGCGGCATAACTTTCGCCTTTTCTGCAGAAATATAAAAATGTGGATGCTCCAAATCACAGGTAGTATAGCTCAGGTGATCGCCGTAATAGGCATCGTTGTCTAACTTTTTTGCTTGCTGCACTGATATATAACCTTCTCCTTCTTGAGCGCGGAAATAATAAATTTTACCCTTTTTTGTTCCGAAATTATAACACATGTCTTCGGCATAAAACGCTTCATCTCCGTCTTTAAAATAAACCAGTTCCATTTTTTTACCAGTGCTGTCCACCATTTGCTTAGCACAAATAGTTTTTGCTTCCCAATCAAATTCTATAAAATCGGCTTTTAGGTAAAAAGTTTGATAAGTAATTTCCCCTTTAGCATAAATATAAGTTTTGCCAGAATCTAAATCATAAACAATTGAATCAACACCATTGTAATTAATTAACTCATCTAATGCATCGGGCGATAGATTGTACCATAAATTACTGCTATTTAGCGTTATAGTATCAATTGATGTGGAATCGGTTTCTGGGATGGTATCGGGTGTGAACTGCTCGAGACAATACACATTCAAATCGTGATTATGCCCATTAAAATATACAAAATCGGTATTGAATGCACTTAAAAACATACAATTTAACAGCATCGATAACGTTATAAGTAGATATTTTGTTGGCACAGGTAATTTTGGAATAATTTTAATACTTAAATGCTTATTTGACTACAATTATTGTGCAAAGCTATTGAAATTATGAAAAACAGAATCAGCAGGACAAGTTTGCTCATTGGTGCGTTTACGGTGGCATTTATTGCATTAACCTCATTTGGAACTAATGAAATTAATGAAAAGGTAATTACGCCTTATCAACTTAAAACAGTTGTAATTGATCCAGGTCATGGTGGAAACGACCATGGTTGCAGCGGAACTAAAAACAACGAAAAAACGGTGGCACTAAATTTATCACTTAAGCTTGGCGCCATCATCGAAAAAAATTATCCTGGCGTAAAGGTAATCTATACACGCAAAACCGACGTATTTGTTGAACTGCATGAACGCGCTGCGATTGCCAATCGCAATAATGCTGACTTATTTATTTGTATTCATTGCAATGCAAACCCAAGCACATCGCCGTTTGGAACCGAAACTTATGTTATGGGCTTACACAAGACCGAGGCGAATCTTAATGTTGCAAAGCGTGAAAACGATGTAATCCTATTAGAAGATAACTATAACCAGCATTACGACGGCTTCAACCCTAGCAATCCGGCTTCACATATCATTTTTTCTTTAAACCAACATGCATTTATGGAACAGAGCATACTTTTTGCATCAGGTGTAGAAAAATATATGAAATCGCACGCAAAACGCAGCAGTCGAGGTGTTAAGCAAGCTGGATTCTTAGTACTTTGGAAAACTGGGATGCCCAGTGTTTTAATTGAAACTGGATTTTTAACTAATGTCAACGAAGAAAAATTTTTAGGTTCCGACGCAGGGCAAACTGCAATTGCTGAGAGCATTTTTTACGCCTTCAGGGATTACAAAAACGATATGGAGAACAATTCGGGTAAAGTTAGCGAAGAGAAAGTGATTGCATTAGAAGCCGAAATGACCAAAAAAGAAATTGAAGGCCAAACTGTAGCGCAGTCGGACCTAACAGCAAAAGGCTTAGCATTTAATGTTCAGTTTTATGCAAGCGCAACCGAAGAAAGTTTAGCAAAATTCAGTAGTCTGAACAAAGAAAACATAACTTTTGTTAAAGAAAGTGGCATGTATAAGTATAGAATTGGTCCTTTTGCAACCATTGAAGAGGCTACTAAAAAGCAATCTTTAGCTCGTGAAGGGGGATATAAAGATGCTTTTGTTATTGCAGTAAAAGACGGCAAACGCATCTCAATAGAGGAAGCAAAAGCCCTTTCTGCAAAATAATCTGCTTCTACTTGTCAACTATTTTATAATTTAGCCCATAAATAATCACACCACTTGAAAGTATCTAATGAATCGAAGGTAGGCATCTTAGCAGCAGTTGGAATTGCATTGCTCTTTATTGGATTTAACTACCTGAAAGGCGTTAACATTTTCCATAAGGGGATAGACTACTTTGCCGAATACAACAGTTCAGGCGGATTATTGGTAGGTGATCCGATAATTATTGATGGATACACTGTAGGTCGAGTTAAAGCTGTATCGTTGCAAGAAGACCAATCAGGTGTTTTAGTATTATTGAATTTCTCAGAAAATGTTGACATGCCAATCGACACAAGAGCTAAAATTCGAGGTAATTTAATGGGTGAAAAATATGTTCAGATTTTTTTGGGCAGCGCGACTGAAATTATTGAAAATGACGGGCAAATTCAAGGAGATATTGAAGCTGATTTAGCCAATCAAATTAGCGCTGAATTTAAACCCATCAGCGATAAAGTAAAAACAATGCTAACATCAATGGATACTGCTATCACCATATTGCGTAGCATTTTTACAGAGGATGTACAAGATGATTTACAGAAAAGTATGCAAAGTATCAAACTTATTCTGGAATCATTCAACAAATCAGCAGATAGAGTGAATTCAATTTTAATTAAAGAAGAAGCCAACATCGACGCAATTATTAACGATGTGTCAGAAATAACCGAATATGTTAACGATAGCGAAAACGATATAAAAACAATTCTTAGTAATTTAAAATCTGTTACCGACTCGTTGAATCAGGTAGAATGGCAAGCACTTTCACAAGAATTTACGCTTGCTGCAAAAAATATAAATACAATCTCACAGAAAATAAATGAAGGAAGTGGGAGTTTAGGAAAATTAGTAAATGATGAAGAATTGTATAACGATTTAACCAATTCGTTGCAATCGCTAGACTCTGCCATTACAAAATTCTCCAACGATCCTGTAATTAAGCTGAAACTTTTTGGTAAGGATTAAGTTTACCTCAACACAATAAATAATGGGAAAATTAGCATATGCAAGGTTATTAAGCTGCATGCTTACCACATTGGTTTTGCTGATTGCCAGACCTATGCAAGCCCAAACATCGGGCACCCCAAAAGTTAAACGAGATTCTAGTGAGATTCAAATAAAGAGTGCCGATTATCTTGAAATAATTCAAAAGAAAAATGAAAGTATTAACCGATTAGTTAATAATGTAATTCTGGTTCAAAAAGATTTAACACTTTATTGCGATAGTGCTTTGCTTTTTAAGTCGGAAAATATTGCCAAAATTTATGGTAACGTTCACTTAAATCAAGCAGATTCTATTCATGCTTATGGCGATTCTGCAATATATGATGGTAATTTAAAAATTGCACGAATGTATGGTGATGCAAAAATTACCGATAGGTCGATGACACTCACTACTGATGATTTAAGTTATGATTTAAATACGAAAATAGCAATATATAATAACGGTGGAAAAGTTACGGATGGAGAAGCTGTGTTAACTAGTGTTTTTGGTTATTATTTCGCTAACACTAATGATGCCTTTTTTAAGAAAGATGTAGTTTTAAAACATCCTAATTATAGTTTAGAAGCCGATACATTGCAATATAACACGAACAGCGAAATAGCAATTTTTAGAGGACCTACTACTATTTATAATAAAGAAAGCACTGTATATTGTGAAAAGGGATATTACGAAACTAACACCGGCATTGCTGTATTTCATCAAAATGTAAAATTGGATAATGCGCCGCAATCGTTAGAGGCCGATAGCATTTACTACAACCGAACCACTGGCATAGGCAAGGCATTTTATAATATTGTTTTTACAGATACCGCTATGCAGGTTTTACAATACAGCAATTTTGCAGAATATGATGAAATAAATAATAATATATTTTCAACAGGTGGTTCCATTGCAGGATATATTGTTGATGAAGATACTTTATTTATTGGCGGTGATACTATAAAATCTACCCAAGATACTTTAAAGCGAAGAACTATGCAAGTTTTTCACAATGTGAAAATATTTAAAAGCGACTTGCAGGGCCAATGTGATTCGTTGAGTTATTCGGATGTAGATTCAATTATTCGCATGTATGGCTTGCCTGTTATGTGGAGCGATAGCACGCAGTTTACCGCCGACACCATTAACATGGTTATGCGCAATAAAACATTAACGGAAATTCAACTGTATTCAAACGGATTCGTAATAAATGAAGATGACAGCCTAATTTATAATCAAATTAAAGGTCGAAACATTTTTGGATATTTTACCGATGACGATTTGCGTAAAATTATTGCAATTGGCAATGGGGAAAGCATTTACTTTGGAAAAGATGATGCTGATAGATACATTGGTGTAAATAAAATGCTATGTAGTGAAATAATGATTTTGATGAGCAATCAGAAATTTAATCGAATTACATTTAAGAATACACCTGATTCTGAATTTCAACCGATGAAAGACATTAATTTAATGGACTACCAATTAAAAGATTTCGAGTGGAATTACAACACACGGCCATTATCAAAAGATGATTTATTAAAGCCAATTCCACCTCATGCAATCGAGCAAGTAAATCCAACCGATGATAAATCAGTCCAGAAGGAAGGATAAGATTTATTTACCACATCAGGATTTTCTATTATTATACTTTCATGTTTTATCGCTAACGGAGCAAAGCACATTGCCATGCGGTGATCTTCGTAGGTGTGAATAGTAACAGGCGACATACATGCAGTTTCGCCAGAAAGCACCCACGCTTTATTTTCCTCATGAAAGTCTACACCAAATTTTGATAGCTCAATTTGAAGCGCCCTTGTACGGTCTGTTTCCTTTATTTTTAAACTTTCCACTCCAGTAAATTTAGCAGGTATGCCTAATGCTGCGCATGTTATTGCAACTGTTTGTGCTAAATCTGGACAATCACTAAAATCGAAATCGAAATGCTTAGTATATACATTTTGCTGTTTTAGAATTAAGATGCCATTTTCAAAGTGAGCCTGCACACCAAAATGCTTATATATTGCTGGCAATACACTATCTCCTTGTAAACTATCCTCAAATAATCCGTTAATATGCAGCACACTGTTCTTTGATAATGCGCAAACAGCAAACCAATAAGAAGCCGCACTCCAATCGCTTTCTGCCTGCATTGTTTTTCCTCGATATTTCCCAGGAAATACACTAATGGTATTACCTGAAAAACCATACTGAATTCCAAGTGTCTCCATTGTTTTCAAAGTCATATTTATATAAGGCAAAGAGGATATTTTACCGTCAAGATTTAATATCAATCCCTTCTGCAACACAGGAGCAATCATAAGCAATGCTGAAATATATTGTGAACTAACATCTGCCCGAATAGTAAGTGCACCGCCTTCAACTTGTTGGCCAACAATTTGAATTGGTGGAAACCCAATGTTTTCTTCATAAACAATCTTAGCGCCAAGCTGATTCAAAGCATCAACCAAAATTTTTATTGGCCGTTGCTTCATTCGTTCGGAACCGGTGAGCGTTTTTACTTTATTTCCTATTGCGTAATATGCTGTTAAAAAACGCATTGTTGTTCCAGCAGCTCCTACATCGCAAATTACTGCATCTTCTTTTAGCAGTCGATTTAATGTTGAAGTATCATCAGAAAGAGATAAATTAACAATGTCGAAACCCTCATCACAAAGTGCTTGCAAAATGAGTAAACGGTTGCTAATACTTTTGGAGCCTTCTAACGTAATGTTGCCATTAATTGCTCCGTTTATATAATTTAATGTTAAATTCATTTGAGTGCGCAATAATATTTTATTGATGCTTTGATAGCCTCGTCAGTTGCTTTAATATCAAAATCGCAATTCCCGATGCTATTTAATAAACTAAAGCGTATGGTGTTATTGTCGTTCTTTTTATCGAGGAGCATTACATCCATTAATTTATTTAATGGAATTTTTTCAAGTGGATATTTGCCAAATATACTCAGGAAAGTATTTGAAATATCTACTAGCTCCGAGTCAGTTAAGCCATTAATTTCCTTCGACAACCACGCTTCGCATATCATGCCAATTGCAATGGCTTCCCCGTGTAACAAAGGTGATACATCGTTTTGCAGCGACCATGTTTCCACAGCATGCCCAATGGTATGACCGAAATTTAAAATTTTTCGAAGTCCACTTTCAAAAGGATCTTTTTTTACTACATCCTTTTTTATTTCAACTGAAGTTTTAATAATACTTAGCCAATCAATATCCTTATTAATGGTAATATTTTTGCAACTATTCCAATAATTGGCATTATAAATTAAGCCATGTTTTAGCACTTCGCTAAAACCACTGCGGAGCTGTTCCTGTGGCAATGAAGCAAGAAACATCGGAGCAATAAAAACGGCACTTGGGTTTTTAAATAATCCGATTAAATTTTTTATCCCATTAAAATCCACACCCAATTTGCCACCAACAGATGCATCAACTTGAGCGAGCAGTGTAGTAGGCAAATTAATAAAGTCGAAACCGCGTTTGTACGTACCTGCAACAAATCCACCCATGTCGCCAATTACGCCACCGCCAATATTTATCAATAAACTTTTTCGTTCTGCTTGGTAATCGGTTAAACATTGCCATAAATATTTACAGGTCTCAATATTTTTCTCCGCTTCGCCAGCCTTAATAGTGAGCAACTTATGCTCAGGTAACAATTTATTAATTAAACTATAACAATACTTTAGTGTATTATCATCGGTTAAAACAAAAATGCTACTATAATTATTACTATTTAACCAATTACTAAATATGCCGGAGTCATTTAATTCCGGATTTATAAATATGGTATAATTATCTAACTCTATTTGCATTTTACTTTAATTTTTCAAGCGACCAAGCATCGGGCCGTTCGCTAAACAAAATCTTCGTTTGAGCCCATGTTGAAATAAATAATTCAGATTCGCGATACTGGTCTAAACTTTCAAGGTTTTCCCAAATACTTATAGTGATATAAATATTTGGCTGCCGCAAGTCACGCGTAAGGTCAACACCCTTGCAGCCAGGGAAAGATTCAATTTTTTTTTGAGCTCCAGCAAAAATTTGCATAAATGTCTCAATTTGATCTGGGATGAAGGTCATTTTAACGATGCGTATTATCATTCAAATTCAATTTGTATGGTGTGGTCTAAATGTAATCCCAACAATTGGTTCGCGTTACCCTTATTAATTGCAATTTCGAGGTTGCCGGATGAATTAAATAAACACACCCTCTCCCCTTCAGGCACATCGTTGTATGTTGTCGAGATTTCGCGAAGTTCCTCATTTCTTTTGTAATTTATGATAAAATCTCTTCCTGCTCTAATTTTTTCGAACCTAGACTTCGACATATTAGTAATCAAATTCCCGTATCGGTCTATGTACACGATATTAGCGCGGATAATAAAATTGTTCTCCGGCGGTCGCAAGTAAGTTTTTGTTTCCAAAGTGCTTAAACTAACACCCAAACTTTGGAAATTTTTACCTAAAAGTAGATCTACAACCACATTGCTAAGTTTATCTTTTGCCGTAAATGTAGTTGGCGAGTAATTTACCTGTAAGATTTCCACAATTTTATGAGGCAAATCGTCGAGCATTAGTGCGAAAAGTCCGTTATCCATTCCCACGAAATACTGATTGGCATGCTGTACAACAACAATTTTAGTATCGGTGCGTGTTTCTGCATGAACACTTACTAAATGAATAGTTTTTTCCGGAAAATGTGAAAAAGTATTTTTGAGAACAAAAGCGGCTTCCTGAATGTTAAATGGTGTAATTTCATGCGTAATATCAACTAATTGAGCAGTGGGAACTTGGGTCAAAATTTTGCCTTTAACAATGGCAACATAGTAATCCTTAAAACCAAGGTCGGAAGTTAGGGTTACAATTGGCATGATTCTGACTTGATAATTAGTGAGTTAAAGCAAAAAAATTAAATTTGTATCGAACAACACAAAATTATAAGAAAAATTGATTGAAATAACAATTCCGTTAGACGGTATTAGACCGATTGACTTCTATGGTATACATAATGCACGATTAGGCATTATTAAAAAGACATTCCCTTTTCTAAATATTTCGGGTAGAGGCAGCGAATTGAAAGTGCGCGGCAACGAAAAAGATATTAATGAATTTAAGGCGAAAATTGATAAAGTGCTTATACATCTTGAAAAATTTGGAAGTATAAGTGACGCTAATTTGCAAAGCATCTTGTTTGGAATAGCCGAAGATGAGTTAGTTGACCTTCCGGAATTGCCAGATGATGCAATTGTGCATGGCCCAAATGGATACATAGTTCGTGCGCGCACACCAAATCAAAAGAAAATGGTGCAACTTGCTAACGAAAACGACATTGTATTTGCCATTGGACCTGCAGGAACTGGTAAAACATACACAGCTGTGGCGTTGGCAGTAAGAGCGCTAAAAGACAAATCAGTAAAACGCATTATTTTAACTCGACCTGCAGTTGAAGCAGGCGAAAATTTAGGCTTTTTACCAGGAGATTTAAAAGAAAAAATCGATCCATATTTACGTCCGCTTTATGATGCGCTGGATGATATGCTGCCTATTGAAAAATTAAATTTATATATGCAAAACCGCGTTATAGAAATTGCACCTTTAGCATTTATGCGCGGAAGAACCTTAGACCATGCATTTATTATTTTAGATGAGGCGCAAAATACTACGGATGCACAAATAAAAATGTTCTTGACCCGAATTGGCCCAAGTGCAAAATGTATTGTAACTGGCGACTTAACACAAATTGACTTGCCGCGCAATCAAAATTCTGGGTTGTTTACATCGTTACGCATATTGCAGGATATTGATGGTATTGGCACCATATTCCTAAATGAAAATGATATTGTACGTCACCGCTTGGTAAAGCAAATTATAAAAGCTTACGATAAAGAAAAAACTAGGTTAGACAGCAGGTCAGAAGGGGAACATCACAATTGATATTCTTTAGGCAATAAGCCGTATTCTTTCCACTCATCAATTGGAATTGGTAAATCTTTAATTAAACCATGCGAAATATCTAAAACCCACCCGTGCAATTTTGGAAAATCATTTCTGCTGAAAGCATCATGCATTACAGAAGTTTTGCAGAGTTGCCTTAATTGCCTGAACACATTTAACTCACTCAGGCGATTTAATCGTTCAGTTAAATCTGGAATGGCATCAAGCTCCTTCTTCGATTCCATTGCAATATCTCGAATATTCATTGTCCAATTTTCAACTAAATTCATGGAGGTTCCGCTATAAGCAGCCTCAATGCCGCCGCAGCCGTAATGGCCGCAAATAATAACATGTTTTACTTTTAAAGTTTTAACAGCATATTCTAATACAGTTAATAAATTCATATCATTTAAAAACACTTGATTGGCGACGTTACGATGAATAAATATTTGCCCTGGTGTAGAGCCTGTAAATACATCAATCGGCAAACGGCTATCGCTGCATCCAATATAAAGAAATGGAGGGTTTTGGCTGTGCGACAACATTTCAAAATAGGAAGGATCATTGGCTAATTTATCGGCTACCCAATTGCTGTTATTCTTTAAAATTTGCCGATATTCAACTGAATTACTCATAATTTTCAACTGTAAATTTACAAAAATTATGGCTTGAACAAATCAGGTTTAATTCTTTGCATTTCCTCCTTAATAGCATGGCTTTGCTCATCACGGCGCTTACCCAGCTCATTTATTACTAAATCGTAATTATGTTCATCTCTGTTTTGACTTAACTTCGCCTTGGCATCAATTTTATCCATTGTAATTTCGAAGGCTACTAGGGCTTTTAGATGACTACTCAGATAATCTTCATCCAAATCGGCCATGCGAAAAGGCTTTTCAGAACCTTGTTCATGTCTGCCAACTAAATTTTGAAGTACATTAATTGTAGCTGCTCTATCCAAAATTTTGGGCTTACCATAAACATGCACCGCAATGTAATTCCAAGTAGGAACATTAACATGATCGTACCACGATGAACTAATATAAGTGTGCGGCCCGTTAAAAATTACCAATAAATTTTTTGCCTCGCTAAATGTTTTCCATTGCGGATTAGTTTTCGCGATATGTGTTCTAATTATTGGATTGCCATCCTCATCTGATTCAATTTCAACAGGTGTATGCGTAGCAATAATTTCCCCATTATTTTCATTAATAATAATCGCAAAAGGATTTTCATGCATAAACCGAAATATTTCTTCTTGATTGAGGATTAGATTGTTATTTGGAATATACATAAAACAAAAATTTAAATTTAAATAAAATTTACAAATAGCGTTCCTTAATTATATTAATATGGTGCATCTCATGACCTGCAATTACATATGCCAATGCATTCACGGTAACATTGCTATTATTCGCCTGACCAGCAAAGGTTAAAATTTCATCATTAAAACTTCTAAACATATAAACTGTTCCAGCGCGAACTGCAATAAACTCGCGCACCATATCTACAAAATCGCGTTCATTGGTATTGGCATTTGTAGCATAGTCATTTTCTTCAAATCCAGCCAATGGTGCTTTATCTTTTCGAGCAAATCGCAAGGCACGATAACACATAATGCGCTCACAATCTATCAAGTGTTGCAATACATCTTTGATTGACCATTTTCCTTCAGCATATCTGAATTCAAGTTTTTCTTCGGGTAAACTAATCAAAAATGCAGCTGTTTCGTCTATATTTTTACGCATTAGTGCTATTAAATCACCTTCAGGCACATGATTCAAATAAGTGATTTGGTAAGGAATGAATTCTCCTTCAACAGGGCGCTTCCAGTTTAGCATATCCATTTTTTTACAAATTTGCGAAAGTTTAACAGGCAATGCAAATACACTAGGCTTAGCTACCACTTCTAATACCATTTTACCCAAATTGAGCAATAGATAGACCTTAGCAAATTAATCAAAGAATTGATTTAGTTGGGTTTAACCCGAATTACAAACAATTTGAAAAGAGCATGTAATAGGAAGCAAACATCTGATTTTATAACAAACTAACAGATCATACTACTTCCATTGCTTATTCTGGGTTTAACTGGTTTTTATGTGGTAAAGTATGTTGGATCATGATTAACTTTGCTGCCTATTATGAAAACAGTAATCGAATCTGTTAAAAACACCCTCAGCGAAACGGGCAGCCTCTTGGGTGAAGGATTTCAATCGGCAACCGACCTACTAAAGGAAACTTTACCGAATTTTTATGATGTTAAAAATTTGACAAAAGTAAAAGTTGCCTTAATTACAAACGACCTCATTGCATTGGCTCCCATCATAGAAAAAACTGGATATAGAGCCAAAGAAATTAATATTGGTGTAAGTGTGCCTCCGCGTATTGTTTTTCATTTCGAGAAATTCGCAGCTGTGAGTGCAAGTGAAATAGTTTCAATTCTAAAGTCAAATGAAGACAAAACACTTTTAAAGGTTATTGTAAACACGCTTGTTTCAGCAGATGAATTTCAACAAAAACTCACGCTTGGCAATTTCAAGTTCAACGAAATTGCCATTGAAATTGGCATACCTCCAGAGGTAAATGTTAAGTTTATGAACGCTTCCGCAAATTGATTGTTAAAATATTAATATTATGGATGTTCAAGCAATTATAACAAGACTAACAGTAACAGCAGTAGCATATTTTGTATCTGATTTATCGATTCACTGGGCTATTAAGGCCGCATTCAAATCAAATACCAAATTGTCTTTGAAGCGATACTGGATTGTTAATATCAGTATATTTTTAATTGCAATGGCTGGCTTCATACTTGTGCAGTATATGCATCCGTTAGCTGCTCGTATTAATAATTTATTTTTTGGGGTATTCGTGTCGTTGCTGTTTTCAAAAATGATTGTTGCTGTTTTACTATTTTTCTTTGAAGATATTTTCAGAATTCCATATAGTATTTTTACTATTCGTAAACGGAGAAAAGAATATTTAGACAACCGCATTTTGCTTAGTCGCCGCAAATTTATTTCCCGCATTGCGCTTATAGCTGGGGCTATTCCGTTTTCTGGATTTGCGTATGGTATTTTTAAAGGGAGATATAATTTCACCGTCCACAAAGAAGAAATCTTTTTCGATGATTTGCCTGCAGCCTTCGATGGTTTTAAAATAACTCAGATAAGTGATTTACATATCGGTTCATGGGATAAAGCCGCAGCACATGAATTAAAATATTTGGTAGAATTAATGCAAGGATTAAAATCGGATGTCGTTTTTTTTACTGGAGATATTGTAAACAGCAGAGCCGAAGAAATGGATGGCTGGTATGATATTTTTAAGAATATTCAATCGCCGCATGGTGTATTTTCAGTTTTAGGCAATCACGACTATGGTGATTATATTAAGTGGAAAATGGAAGCAGAAAGAACTGAAAATTTGGTTAATGTAAAAAATATACATCCCCGATTAGGCTACCGTTTATTATTAAATGAAAATGTTGCACTTGAAAAAGATGGTGAACAAATTCATGTAATTGGAGTTGAAAACTGGGGTAAAGGCGATTTCCCGAAAATTGGCGACCTCGAAATTGCATCTACCGGTGTCGCTCCTGACGCATTTCGCATTTTATTGTCACACGACCCGTCACATTGGGATGCTAAAGTAATTGAATCATCAAATCCACCCCAGCTAACTTTAAGTGGCCACACGCATGGCTTTCAAATGGGTATAGAAATTCCTGCAATAAGGTTTTCTCCGTCACAATTTATCTATCCACAATGGGCAGGTTTATACCAGCATGCTAAGTCGTATATTTATGTAAACCGTGGTTTAGGCACAGTTGGCTACCCAGGGCGAATAGGTATTTGGCCAGAGGTTACACAAATTACTTTGCGAAAAAAATAATTGTAATTTTATCCCATGAAACAATTCATGGTAATTTGTGCATGCGCTATTTTAGCAATTGGCTGCAGCAGTAAAACAACAGATGTCGACGAAAATGGCGTTCTAAATGCCGAACTGCTTACTTCAACAGAAGGAGGTTTGAATTTCACCCCAATGAAACATGAAGACAGCGTATATGTTTTAAATTTCAAACCCACAATTTATACTTACAATAACGAACCTTATACAGGAAAAATAAATGCCTTTAATGCTGATAAATTAATGATGGAAGGTTCCTTAAAAGATGGTATGTACAATGATGCTTGGAAATTTTATTATCCAAGCGGTGCGGTGCAAATTGAAGGCAATTATTCCAATGGATTAGAAACAGGATTTTGGAATTCATACTACAGAAAAGATTTTTACAGCATTGTGAAATACTATGATAATAATGGATATATGCTCATGCGTAAAGAATATTTTGACAATGGAAAAATAAAGAATTACCAAAATGTAAAATGCCCGCAATTCGGCAACGTAGCGCGAAGAATTCAATTTAAATATTCAGGAGAAATTGACTATTTGGATGCAGAACGTGAAATCGGAAAATTAAATCCTGCTGATGTAAATAAGATGCTGCAAGATAATGGGCTGCTAGTAAAATAGCATCTAAACCCCGAATAAACAATGTAAGTTGTAATATCTTATAGTTTTTAATAAAATCAGATGTTGTCTTCTAATAAAATGCTCTTTTTCAATTGTTTGCTATTCTGGTTAAACCCAATTAAATGAGTAGCTTGTTTGATTTGCTGATGTGTATTGATTAAATTGAGTTAAAATAAATTAGACCAAATTTTCGTTTTAGGATTTCATTTTACCAATATGAAACCCTATTGCACCGCAGCATTGCTTGGCATTGCACTTTTTTTCTTACCTTATTGCGATTATACCAAAGGCAACAATTCAACATCACTTAAGCTCGAAGCGGACAGTCTGAAAACAATTGATTCGTTAAACAAAGTTTCACTGTTATCTAAAGCAGAAGAAGCCCTTCAATTTTGCAAAGACTATAATTACAACGAACAGATCTGCTTGCTAATTAATATGAATGTGCATTCAGGAAAGCATCGTTTTTATGTGTGGGATTTTAATAAGCGCGCCGCTATTGATTCTGGATTGGTTAGCCATGGATGCGGAACAGCGCCTTGGAGTGGCGAAGGCTCAGCCGACAAACCTATATTTAGCAATGTACCTGATAGCCATTTATCTTCATTAGGAAAATATAAAATTGGTGAACGGGCAATTAGTCAATGGGGAGTGAGAATTAAATATAACTTACACGGTTTGGAAGCAACAAATAATAATGCTTTGAAGCGCTTTATCGTTTTTCACTCATGGGAAAGTGTTGGCGACATAGCAACTCATCCAATCGGTTCACCCGAAAGCTGGGGATGTCCTGCTGTATCAAATTTGTTTTTTTTACGCGTAGATACAATTTTACAGGCTGCTGACCAACCTGTGCTCATGTGGATTTTTAATGAATAGTTAACGCAATAAATGCACTGACCCAGAATACACTTCATTGATTCCATCGCAAAGCATTTTCACGACGTATACATAAGTACCAATTTCCTGTTGTCTGCCTTCAAGGTCAGTTCCATCCCACCCTGCACTATCTGCTGAAGCAAAATAGTCGTACACTGCATCACCCCATCTATTAAACACTTTAAAAAATTGAACTTCTTCGCATAAGTTATTTGTAGGCGGAATTCTGAAAATATCGTTAATGCCATCACCGTTAGGTGTATAAGCATTTGGGAAAGCAACTGCTGCTGCAACCAAAATAGTTACGCAATCGGTAGAAACACAGCCAGTAGGATGTGTTGCTGTAACGCAATAAGTTGTTGTTTCGTATGGATTAATTACCGGATTTGCAGTAGTAATATCTGAAATATTATAATCTGGCGACCACAAATAAGTATAGGTGTCATCGAGATTAGAATATAATGTCATTGAGCTACCCAATACTAATGAAGTGTCGGGGAAAGCGGTTATTTCAACGGTATCAATAACATCAACTATAACAAAACCAACCAGCTGACAACCAAGGTCATCTTCAACAATAACAGAATAAACAAAATCTTCAGGAGGTATTAATGTTAAATCGGGTGAAGTTGATAAGTCAGGGTCGTTCCAGTGGTAGGAAACAGAGCCGGTTCCGGTTGCAACTGCACTCATGTACAGTTCATTACCTTGACAAACAACTGCATCATCAGGAATCATATCTACGGTAAGTTCAACAAAAATTGCTGCAGGAGTTGGTATAACCAAATTGCCTAGAAAACCGCCATCACTGCCTGCTGTAGCGTTATTGGTTGCGTTAAAACAAGGCGAAACGGCAGGTTCACCTACTGTAACACCTGAATTACCACCAAGCGTTTGAAACGTAAGTCCAGCAGGTAATGCAGCTGTATTCATCCACAAAATTCCGCCTGAGCCACCACCACCAGGGCCTACACAATTTATACCAGCAAATGAGTTTGAGGTATTTCCACCAGCACCACCATTGGTTTGAACTGTTAATGGACCTGTTACTGAAGTAACTTCTAAAAGCACTGTTCCACCTGCGCCACCTCCTGGAGCACCATCATCGGTGGATGTTGTGAATATTGTTTCACCGTTTGAACGAATTGCAAAGCCATTGCCGACAATACTATTTGCGCGTATGAGTACGATTCCGCCCCCGCGACCTGCAACAGGCGCTGATCCTAAATTTGAGCTTCCAGCACCGCCACCACCGCCCATCCAAATCCTATTATCTGTATTGTTATAAGTTAAAGCCCATCCACCAATTCCAGTGTAACTTCCACCGCAAGATCCAGCAGGTTCGTTGGTTAACTCGCCTCCATTTCCCCCAAAATCGAAGTTAGAACCCCCACCTCCACCAGTTTGGCGGTCGTTTCCACCACCTCCGCCATTCGCCGTAGCGCCGCGACTATAAAAATTATCGCCATTTTCAGAAATTCCTTCACCTTTTTTTCCTGCTTTATCTTCACCTAACGTTGTCACATATCCGTTAAAACCGTCAGGGCCTCCAACCAAACAAGGTGTATTAATTACAACATCTGCGCCTCTAAATCCAATATTTTTCGCATCGATATTTTCATTTAAGGTAAGGGTATTATTTACAATCATAGCAATAACACCGCCAGTGGTGCCATTCCATGGTAAACCAGTAATTTCACCAACTACAACTGCATCATCATACTCTGGAACCCTTATCAATTGAAGCCTTCCAGCAATTTGGTATAGTCTTTCAACTACCTCATTTAAGGTTACAACATTAAATGCCACAGATTGAACAGTAAACATTTCATAGGTACCACTCTTTGCTAAATTCAAAATGGAGCCATATGTAGGTAGGTTATCAGCCTCAGCATCAACTCCACGCATTTGGACTAGCATAACATTATCCCCAGCTGCTAATCCAATTGGCGTAACAGGCAACGTAACATTGTTATTGCACTTATCCATAGCTGTAACTTCCCAATAAGTATTTATTACCCCAGAAATATTGGTTTGCGCGTTCAAAAACGCACTAGTAAAGATAAACACAGCACATACAAGTAAATTGGTTTTCGACATCATAGTATTATGTGTGTGATATTTGAGGACGAAAATACATATTTCCTACAAATTTCAGCTAAAATAGTGTTATTTGACATGATTTTTACCCTCTTATTTATTCACATCAATCAACAATATGACAATAATTGAAGTCACAAATAAGCTAAAAAACTCCATAAAAGCGCTTTCTGAAACCCTAACACTAATGCCGGAAGCTACATTTTACGCGCGTTGCGATGACAAATGGAGCCCTGCAGAACAGGCAGAACACCTCAAACTTTCTGTAAAACCACTTGTTTTAGCCTATTCACTGCCAAAATTCAGTATTCGTCTGCTTTTCGGCAAACCAAACAGACTAGGTAGAGATTATGCTGCCGTGGTGGATAAATATACTATCAAACTAAAAAATGGTGGCTCAGCTTCAGCACCTTTTATACCAAAACAGCTTAAAACGGGTACACCGCGAACAGATATAATTGAGTCGTTTGAGCAGATGCACGAAAAATTTATTGGCAACCTCAAACATTGGGATGAGCAAAGCGTTGATAAATATTTACTTCCACATCCACTATTAGGCAAAATAACGATGCGCGAAATGCTCTATTTTACTGACATCCACATTTTACATCACAATGCTTTAATCCACAAGTATTACATTCAAAAATAAATTTATGCAATCTGCACTTCGTCTACAAAAAATGTTTGCTGATTTATGTAATGGGCAGCCATTGTCTTGCATTAATTTGTATGATAGTATTAAAGATTTAACGGCACACCAAGCCGTTAAGCAACCTATAGCTAATGCCTATTCTATATGGCAAATTGTTCAACATTGTGTGGTTGGAAAAAACATGTATTGCAAAAATAAATAATGATGCTATTAATGAACCAGAAGATAATTATTTAGCATTTCCAACAGATGTGTCATCTGAAGCGTGGCAAACATAACTTAACCAATTTGATAAGACAGAAAAAGACTGTCAAGTATATTTAAGTACAATAAGCGCCGATTTACTCGACCAACCTTATTTGCCCTTGAACGGCGAGTTTACCATATATGAAGTAATTCAGGGATTATTGCATCATGATAATTACCATTTGGGCAGATAGTAATGCTGAAAAAACTATTGTAATAAATCGTAATTTCGCATTTCAACTTTCACCAGTTTATTAACGCATATATGTCCCTACAAATTTATATTATAGATGCATTTTCCGATCAATTATTTGGAGGAAATCCTGCTGCAGTTGTGCTTTTAAATGAATGGCCTACAACGGAAATAATGCAGAAAATTGCACAGGAAAATAACCAAACTGAAACGGCATTTTATTTACCATTGGCAAATGGATTATTTCAAATCCGATTTTTTACACCAATTGTAGAAGTTAACTTAAGTGGTCATGCAACTTTAGCAGCCGCACACGTTATATTCCGCATTAAAAAGCATGTAAATAGCAAACTGATATTTCAAACAGCTGCAACTGAACTGATTGTAAATAATCTTGGTGAAAATTTACAATTAGTATTACCATTAGATTATTTTCTCGAAACCAAAGCGCCAGATAAATTGCTCAAAGCGATAGGCACCAAACCAAATGAAATATATATTGGCAGAGAATATTATTTATGCGTATTTGACTATGAAGAAAAAATTAAACGCATTGCACCTGATTTTAATTTACTGAGCGAACTTAAAAGCGCCGGTATTATTGTTACAGCGAAAGGCAATGATGTTGATTTTGTTTGCAGGTACTTCTCTCCTGCTTATGGCACAAATGAAGACCCAGCAACGGGTTCAATTCAAAGTATGCTTATGAATTATTGGAGTAAAAAATTACATAAAAAGGAACTCAGTTCAAAACAATTATCCGCTCGTGGAGGAAATTTTGTTGCAACCATAAATGAAGATGGTGTTTACTTAACTGGTAACGCCATTACTTATTTAATAGGTGAAATTAATTTGTAATTTTTAATATAAATAACTTATACTAATTAATAAGCACCGTTCCGCTTTTTGGCTCAACAATAACTGAAATTTCTCGATTAATGCCATTGATTACTTTACCCGTAAAATAATCAGTAAAGGTATTGCTGAAATTAGTTGTAAAGGATATTACTTGTTTACGTTCACTATTATTTAAAACAACAATTGCAACATCATTTTCGAGCTCACATACATAGACATAAACACTATTCCTATTATCAGCTTTTAGCGTACCAACACTGCCAGTTTTAAAAACTTGTTTATGATGTAATTCACCTAGTTTTTTATAATAATTTAATAAATCTTGCTCAACATAAACCTTGTCGGGGTTTGCTCTTCTGCTTCCATCCCAATTAAATACTTCATCAGCATAATTCAATTCATTCCAAATCATTGGCTTTCTACAATCGGGGTCATTTGCTCCCCACATACCAACTTCATCGCCATAATAAACCATAGGCGCACCTGGAAATGTATATTGAAACAATGCCATTAATTTTTGCAATCGATATGCTGCTGTATCAGGTTTTGCAGTTGAATAAATTGGATTTTCAGCTTTTGTTTTATTAATATACTCGCCCCAAGTTCTAAAACGGGCAACATCTGGTTTTTTTAAAAAGGAGTTGAAACGCTGTGTATCGTTACTATCAAACAAATTCTGCATTACCAAACTTACATTATAACCATAAACTTGTTGCATCGAAGATAATAAAGAATCGAATTGCAACACAGTTAAGCTATTTTCCCGATTAATAAAAAATTCGGATGTAATTACGCCAAATGCATAATTCATTACTGCATCAAATTCATCGCCATATAAATATGGTTTTACTGCTTCTGGCTTGTCAACAACTTCTGCTGTTAAATATGCGTCTGGGTTAATCGATTTAACAACAACACGCCAATCTTTCCAAAATTGATGGTCAATACAATAAGCAACATCTAAACGCCAACCGTCAATGCCATTTGTAGTAATATTATCGGGTCACATCCAACGTTTAGTGCAATCGTAAATATATTTTCGTGGACCTGCTACAATACCATTACTATCTTCTTTAAATTCTTGTAGATCTGGAACACCAAACCAACCTTGATAATCGAACTTTGTGCTTGTAGCAGGATCATCCCAACTCTTAATTATAAACCAATCTTTATATTTCGATTTTTGTTGATTCAACTTAACATCCTGAAAGGCAAAATTATTTACGCCAACATGATTAAATACGCCATCAAAAATTATTTTTATATCGCGCTTGTGACATTCCCTTATTAATACTAATGCTAAATTGTCGACAGCAGTCCATTGCCAAGTGGCTGGGTCGGCTGGATCTACTAAGGCAATTAATTTTTTGTCACCTTCAGGATCGGGGCCAAAAGTTGGCTCAACGTGATGGTACATAGCCGCATCATATTTATGCAAACTTGGCGCATAAAATATTGGATTTAAATACAACGCGCCGATTCCCAACGATTCGATGTAATCCAATTTATTTATAATGCCTTGAATGTCACCACCATATCTTCTACGCTGAAGCTGATACCCAATATCTTTTCCATTCTCTTTTTCCCAAGGTTGCATTTCATACCAATCGGAAGTCCACGGCGATAATTGCCAAGCAGCAGTATCGTTATGCGGCCAGCTGCCAGCTATATCGGCAAGCTTTGGGTCATTGCGCTCATCTCCATTATTAAATCGCTCAAGAAATATTTGATACCATAATACGCCTTTCGACCATTCAGGCACAACAAAATCTTGCGCTTTCGCAAAAATCCCAATAAACATTCCTGTTAACAGCAAACAATACCTGAGTAATTTCATTTCAAATTATTTAATTTTGTATAAAAATAAACGTGAATTGAGAAAATACTTAATTATTTGTTCACTGATTTTGTCGATTCAAGGTTTATCTGCCCAAATTGTTCCCTACAGCATACTTTACGACGATACCATGGTTAATGTAATTAACATCACTATGGATGCCGATTCGTTAGAAGAAATGTACGACGAATTAGAAAACGAATATGAGTACGTAGTTCAATTTGTTTACACTTATCCAACGGGACAAGATACTTTGCAAAATGTTGGATTTAGGTTAAGAGGTAACACTTCATTATTTTCGGAAAAAAAATCGTTTAAAGTTTCATTTAATACCTATGCATCGGGCAGAAAATATGAAGGCGCTCAAAAATTAAATTTAATAGGCAATCATAACGACCCAACAATGAGTCGTGAAAAAATATATTTCGATATTTATAACAACCTTGGCTTACCAACACGCAGAGTGAGTTTTGCAAAAGTATTTATCAATAATGTTTATTACGGATTATATACGCTAACAGAAGAATATGACGAAATATTTTTACGAGACCGATTTGGTGACGATTCCGGCAACCTTTACAAATGTGTTTATGGCAGCAATATGCAATATACCGGAGTGGAACAAGCAGCCTATAGCTCGTACGAACTATTAAATAATGAAATTGCTAACGATAAAACTGATTTAATTCAATTTATCGAAATCCTTAATAATACACCTTTGGCAGACCTACCCTGCGAACTAGAAAAAGTGTTTAATGTAGATCAATTTTTAAAAATATATGCATTAGATATTTCGACAGGACACTGGGATAATTATGGCGCCAATCAAAATAATTATTATTTATACCACAATCAATTTACTGAACAATTTGAATTTTTAAGCTACGATTGTGATAATGTTTTAGGCGTAGATTGGTTTGGAATAGATTGGACCGAAAGAGATATTTATGATTGGAATTTTGAAGGCAGGCCATTAGTTGAAAAACTACTGCAAATATCAGCCTATCGCGATAGGTTAACATTTTATTTAAACGAAATAGCCACAGTTGCCATGAACACAGTTGTATTAAATCCACACATCGATTCCATTCGCGAAATGATTGCTCCTGCTGCATTTGAAGACGTATTTCGCACTTATGATTATGGTTATTCTTATGATGATTTTTATAATGGATTCGACAGTGATTATATAGATGACCATACCCCCTACGGTATTAAAAATTTTATTACAGCAAGAAATGAAAACACAATTAATCAGGTTGTTTTAAATAATATTAGTCCGATAATAAATAATATTAATCACTTACCCGGATTAATTATTCCTGGCGAAATAGTGAATTTTAGTGCCAATATCCTTGATGATGTAAATGTATCTGCTGTTTTATTTAATTATAGTTACGATAACATTGCCTATACACAACTACCAATGTTTGATGATGGCGCGCATGGCGATGGATTTTCAAATGATGGCACCTATGGCATTGCTATTGAAACATTTTTGGGAGATACACAAATGTTTTATTTTATTACTGCTGAAGATAATATTGGGGCAATTAGTGTGCATCCAGTTTGTGAAACGGCGGTTTTGCCCATCGGATACACGTTGCCTTCGCTGGTAATTAATGAAGTGATGGCAATAAATAATACAACAATTGCTGATGCCGCAGGAAATTATAGCGACTATATTGAAATATATAATCCGAGTGCAACATCAGTTTATTTAGGTGATAAATTTTTGAGTGATGAATTTGACAGGCCAAGCAAATGGCGTTTTCCTGATTTTAATTTAGCTGCTAACAGCTACCTGATTGTTTATGCTGATGGTAACGAAGCAGCAGGCAATTATCATTGTAGTTTCAAATTAGATGGTGATAAAGATGAAGTAATTATTTCGGCTGGGCCACAATATTATTATCCTATAATTGACTCTATTTCATTTGTTAACCAGGTTGCTGATATATCTATTGGCAGAATACCGAATGGCAGCGGACCGTTTGTTATTTTGGATGAGCCAAGTCCAGGACAAAGCAATGAAATCTTTATTCCAATCGATTCTTCCTACACCCAATCATTAACTATTCTTGGCAACCCGGCTGCAGATGCCACAACCTTAATTCTTGGTTTAGCTTCCCTTTCATCTATAACACTAGACCTAATCGACTTAAACGGTCAACTAGTATATAGGCTGCTGGATGGCATAATGGATGCAGGAAATTACATCAATGCCGTAAACATTACACAATTGGCTTCAGGTGTGTATTTCTTCCGTTTAGTGGCCGATAAGGACATTTCTACCTATAAATTCGTTGTTTTATAAACGGATTGTAATATTTATTGGCAATTGTGTTTGAAAAAATTAAATTTGCAATCTCAAAAGCAAATAATCAATGGGACGTGCCTTCGAATACCGTAAAGAGAAAAAATTTAAGCGCTGGGATGCAATGGCAAAAAATTTCACCCGAATTGGTCGTGAAATTGCAATTGCTGTAAAAAGTGGCGGAGCAAATCCGGATACTAATCCAAAACTCCGTTTAACTATTCAAAATGCCAAAGCAGTTCAGATGCCGAAAGAACGGGTTGATGCAGCCATTAAACGCGCATCGAGTAAAGAAGAAGGCAACTTTGAAGAAGTAGTTTACGAAGGAATTGGCCCTGGCGGGATAGCCATGATGGTAGAATGCGCAACCGACAATACAACTAGAACAGTTGCCAATGTAAGGGTAATTTTCAGTAAAGGTGGTGGAGCATTGGGAATGAGTGGTTCAGCAGGATATTTATTCGACAGAACAGGAATTTTTAAAATAGATGCAACAAAAATTAATCTTGATGATGTTGAGTTAGATTTAATTGATGCAGGAGCGGAAGATATTTACACAGAAGATGGCATAATTTACATGGAAACCACATTTAACGATTTTGGAACCATGCAAAAGAAACTGGATGATTTAAAAATAGAAATTCTAGGTGCAGAACTATTGCGTTTACCGCACGACAAAATAAAATTAAGCGAAGAAGGCGAAACACAAATCAATAACCTTATTGAAAAACTAATGGGCGATGATGATGTGGTGAATGTATTTCATAATATGGATGAAGGGTAATTCAAGCTGTTTATGGCTTGTAAAAAAGCACCTCGAAAAAAATCAGACATTTTTTGTTAAGTTATATTGAATATAGCAGTCAAAACTATTTTACTTATAATTATCATTTAGGTAAAATATTGCTTAACCCATTTGTTCATTCGTTGCTACTTTAACTGCATCATATAAAAAGCACAATGTCAATATTCGTGGATTTGTGGCAACCTTAAATCTATCATACAAACATATAAATAATTGTTTCTACGAATTTGGTGATTATGTAGAATTAAAAATTTTGGTACGATTGACGCAGGGTACTGTCGGCACGGAACAAAAATTATGGGGCATGCCGCGTGGGCTTTATTGCACGTGTATAAAATTCTGCTGCGGCACTGTGCTTTTCGCTGCAAATCCTCGTCCTTCGTTCCTCAGTCCTGCGGGTTTTCCGCTGCAATCACTTGCCCGAATTTTGGATTTACATCCTTTACTGGTTTGATTAATTTGCTAATAGCTATTGCTTAATTTGGGTTAACCATATCAATATTTATTCACCACTAAATAATTACTAAAAAACCCTGACCATTTGGCCAGGGTTTTTAATTTCTTTGCTGTGTACTACTTATTATCCACCGATTTTTACATTAACAGCATTTTTACCTTTACGGCCGTCCACGATGTCATATGTTACGATGTCGTTTTGTTTAACTTCGTCGATAAGACCAGACTGATGAACGAATACTTCTTCGTTAGTGCCATCTTTTACAATAAAACCAAAGCCCTTTGTGGTATTGAAAAATTTAATTTTACCAGTTTCCATTTTAATAAAAAAATAATAATTAAAAAATTGATTAGCGGTGCAAACCTAATGCATTTCCTCAAAAAATTGAAGGAAACCTTTTAGGACTTACCTCATGCATCATTTTATAAATAGCTTCAAATATATCTTCCTCATTAGGTTTGCAGAAATAATCACCATCACTTGCATAAGCTGAACGATTTTCGCGCGCACTCAAACACTTAGGAAAAGCATCTAAATATCGAAACAAACTGTCATCGCTAAACACCGATTGCATCATATAAGCTGTGGCGCCACCAGGTACATCTTCATCAATAAATATCACCCTGCTCGTGCGCTTAACCGATTCGCGAATAATGCCATGAATGTCGAATGGCATAAGGGTTTGAACGTCTATTATCTCAGCACTTATGCCAATATTTGCCAATTTTGCACAAGCATCCTGCACAATCCGAAGCGTTGAACCATAAGAAACTACTGTAATGTCATCTCCTTCGGTTAAAATTTCTGGTAAACCAAAAGGCACCGTAAAAGTTGCCAAGTTCGAAGGCATTGGCTCTTTAAGACGATATCCATTCAAACATTCAACAACTATTGCTGGCTCGTCGCAGTTAAGCAATAAGTTATACATACCTGCTGCCTGAGTCATATTGCGCGGAACACATAAATGTACGCCTCGGCAGGTAGACAAAATCATACTCATAGGTGAGCCTGTATGCCAAATACCTTCTAAACGATGACCCCGGGTTCTAATTATTACTGGCGCTTTTTGGCCACCTTTTGTTCTGTATTGCAATGTTGCCAAATCGTCGCTGATAGGCTGCAAACCATATAATAAATAGTCGAGGTATTGAATTTCGGCAATCGGACGCATACCACGCATTGCCATACCTATTCCTTGTCCAATAATGGTTGCTTCGCGAATACCAGTATCGAATATGCGTGATTCTCCAAATTTTTCTTGCAAACCGGCAAATCCTTGGTTTACATCTCCAATTTTACCTAGGTCTTCACCAAAAGCAAAAACCTTATTATTTGAGGTGAAATGCATTTCAAAGCATTTATTCAAAATTTCAAACCCATTAAACAGCGGAGCATTATGCTCAAAAACGGCGGGAATATGCGTTGCTTTTAACACAGAAAATTCAGAAACACTAAACAAATTGCCATTATATCTTTCATCATTTACCGCAGCATAGTTATTTACCCAATTGAGCAATTGCGCACGTTCTGGCGTATCTTCTCCAGCTGTAGCATATAATACATGCTTAGCCGACTTCATCAAATCTCTGCGAACAGGATCAACATTATTAGATAGCGCATTGCTAATTTCTGACACCTGACTACCATTATTGCTGGCTGCAGCTACGTTATTGAGTAGAGAAAATAATACATGCATGTCTGCCTTTATAGACATAATATGTTTATTCCAAGCTGATTTTTGCTGTAAGCGAGCATCCTCCTTGGCTTCACCCATAATTGCCTGCAACTGTTCATCATCTGCAATATTTGAAGCAATTATCCATTCCTTCATTTTTGCAAGGCAATCCCATTCTGCTTCCCACTCCAATCTTTCCTTCGACTTATAACGCTCGTGCGACCCTGAAGTGGAGTGACCTTGAGGTTGTGTAACATCAGTAACATGAAAAAATACTGGAACATGTTCGCGGCGGCATAGTGCAATTCCCTCTTCAAAGGTTTGCACCAATGCGGCATAATCCCAGCCTTTCACTTCATAAATTTTAATTCCGTTGCCTTCTTCATCCAATTGAAAACCGGAAAGCACTTCAGAAATATTTTGTTTCGTTGTTTGATATTTTTTAGGGACTGAAATACCGTATCCATCGTCCCAAACCAAAAATGCCATTGGGATTTTCATAACTCCAGCAGCATTTACTGATTCCAAGAAAACGCCTTCAGATGTGCTGGCATCGCCAATTGTAGCAAAAACCACTTCGTTTCCATTAACCGAAAATCCAGTGCTGTCGGTTGCAGGGTTTTGTCGATACAATTTAGAAGCCAATGCTAAACCAACCGCTCTTACCATTTGCGAGGCTGTGGGCGAGGTATCGGAAGATGTGTTTTTGGTAGCTGTTAAATCTTTAAAAACACCATTATTATCTAGCAAACGTGTTGCAAAGTGCCCATTCATCTGCCTTCCACCTGAATTTGGCTCATCGTTAATATCTGGAATAGCATACAATTGTGTAAAAAATTGTTCTGGCGTAGCCATTTCTGCGGCAAACATAAAAGTTTGATCACGGTAGTAACCTGAACGGAAATCGCCTTGCTGAAAAACCTTTGCCATTGCTAGCTGAGCGACCTCTTTCCCATCACCAAAAATGCCAAACTTAGCCTTACCGGTGAGGACCTCTTTTCTGCCCAAAAGGCTTACCTCGCGGCTGAGACAGGCAATTCGAAAGTCGCGGAGAACATCCAGCTTAAAAGATTCGAAAGTGATTGTAGTATTTTGTGTTAATTCCGACATATACATAAAATAAGTTCTGCAAAAATAAGTAATTCAGCCCGCAGACCGACCTCCTATTTAAGCAAATTCAAAAAAAAATAGCAGAAGTTCAGAAGTGGTATAATTCTTGTATAATTTCGGAGGCGTCGAGTCTGTTTTCAATAGATTTGATATACTTACAACACCAAATAGTTAACAACTAAACAGCTTATATTATGAAAAAATTGCTTTACACGCTCCCGCTAGTAATGTTGATTGCATCAGCATCATTAGCTCAATCATCAGTATCACCTAATGCAGCAAGTTCAGAAGTTGCGCCTGTTAGCCCGGTAATTAACCCAAATGCGGGCGAATTTCAATGGGTAGAAGAAACACATGATTTTGGAACTATTGCACAAGGTATTCCTGTAAAAAACAAATTTATGTTTACTAACAATGGTAAAGAGCCAATTATTATTGCCAACGTTCAAAAAACTTGCGGATGCACCGTTGCAGATTGGACTAAAGAACCAATTATGCCAGGCCAGCAAGGATTTGTGTTAGCCGAATTTAACGCAGCAAAAGAAGGACCATTCACAAAAGCCATAACTGTTCAGTCTGATTCTAAAACACCTTCAGTAAAATTATACTTTAAAGGCACCGTTCAAAAATCGGAACAAGCAGGTAGCGTTCCTGAGCAAAACAGTATTTTTAATCAAGGTGGTAATTAATAATTAAAACTAGCAATATAACAATGAAAAAAATATTTTCAATTTTCGCTTTTATCGCTGTAAGCGCAGCGGTTAATGCACAAACAGCTGAATCAGCTACTACCAATCCTAATGCACCTGAATTTCAATGGGTGAGTGAAGTTTTCGATTTTGGCAAAATTCCTCAAGGCATTCCTGCTGAAGCAAGATTCGAATTTGTTAACTCAGGTAAAGAAGCATTAATAATTACTGATGTTCAAAAAACTTGCGGTTGCACAAAAACAGATTGGAGCAAAGAACCAATTGCACCGGGACAAAAAGGATGGATTATTGCTGAATACAATTCAGCCGCGGAAGGTAACTTCACGAAAGCGATTACAGTAATGTCAAATACTAAAACACCTACCCTTAAATTAACATTTAAAGGTACCGTTTATAAAGATGAGGCCGGAAGCGTTCCTCAACAACAATCTATTTTCGGGAATTAATACCTGAATGATCTCTGCGACAACTCCCTAAACATTAGTGTTTACGGAGTTTTTTTTTAATTATAAACACCTGCTAGGTTTTAAAAACCTAGCAGGTGTTTATTTTTTAAATGGAAATGAAATTTTTCAGACATTTACTACCTTTGAGCCATGCCACAAATTTCTAATCGCGGCGGCAATATGCCGTCATCTCCTATTCGTAAACTTGTTCCTTATGCAGAAAAAGCAAAACTGCGTGGAATGAAAATATATCACCTCAACATCGGTCAGCCAGATATTGAGACACCGCATCAAATGATGGATGCAGTTAGAAATACAGATTTAAAAGTATTAGAATATTCACATTCGGCAGGATTTGAATCTTACAGACGTAAATTAGTTCAATATTATAAAAGCAGAAATATTGAAGTAAATCATCATCAAATTATGATTACCACTGGTGGCAGTGAAGCAATTATGTTTGGCATGATGAGTTGCTTAGATGCTGGTGATGAAATTATTATTCCGGAACCATTATATGCAAACTACAATGGATTTTCAACGGCAGGAAACATTATAATTAAACCAATTACTTCATATATAGAAAATGGTTTTGCATTACCTGCAATTTCAGAATTTGAAAAAGTAATTACCCCAAAAACAAAAGCGATATTAATTTGTAATCCGAATAACCCAACTGGTTATTTGTATTCGAAAGAAGAATTAATGCAATTACGTGATCTCGTAATTAAATACGATTTATTTTTATTTGCCGATGAAGTATACCGCGAGTTTGTTTATGATGGCAAAGAACATTTTTCGGTAATGAATCTCGACGGATTAGACGAGCATGTTGTTTTAATGGATTCAATTTCGAAAAGATATAGCGCATGCGGTGCGCGCATTGGTGCATTAATTTCACGCAATAATAAAGTAATGGAAACTGCAATGAAGTTTGCTCAAGCGCGATTGTCGCCGCCAACATTGGAGCAAGTTTTAGCAGAAGCATTTTTGGATGTTCCAGAATCTTATTTCACAGAAGTAGAAAAAGAATACGTTGAACGCCGTAATTTATGTGTAGCCAGATTAAATGCCATGCCTGGTGTTTTATGTCCTACTCCTGGTGGTGCATTTTACGCTATTGCGCGTTTACCAATTGATGATGCTGATGTATATTGCCAATGGTTGCTCGAATCGTTTAATCATAATAATGAAACGGTAATGCTTGCACCTGCAACCGGATTTTATTCTACACCTGGTTTAGGTAAAAACGAAGTGCGTATTGCATATGTACTTAATAAAAATGATATTAATAAAGCAATGGATTGCTTAGCGGCTTCGTTGAGTGTGTATCCTGGAAAAACGAATATTTAAATGAGCGCATGCAACATTGCGACGGCCTAACAAAGCATGCGAATAGTAAATTTCCAAAAAATCGCTTTTGCTGCAAATCAGCATGCCTGCCAATCATCATAAAAGTTAAGACAAGCCTTTGATGATTGTTAATATTAAGAAGTAGCTGCTCTTAAATGCAGGAAAAATTCAATTTCATAGTTGAATATTCCGATTTTGTCTATAATGATGTGCAATTTAGCTAAAATTATTATAGATGATTAAAATACCACTTACCTTTGATTTAAATATAATTGTATGAAAAAAATACTTTTGTTTTCGTTGATTTTCATTTGTATAATCCATATCGGATTTGGCCAGGATATTAATGGCAAATGGCTAGGTAAATTAAATGTAGGGATGGAATTACAAATAGTATTTAATATTACATCTGCCGAAGGCTTATACAGTTCAACATTGGATAGTCCAGACCAAAATGCTTATGGCATACCAACTGCCTCCACCACTTTTGTAAATAATGAATTAGCAATTCAAATTCCTGCAATACAAGGAGCTTTTTACGGAATTTATAATGCAGCGAATAATACAATTGAAGGAAATTGGACGCAAGGATCCGGCAGTTTGCCATTAGTGCTAAATAAAGTTACAAGCGTAGAGCCAATTAAAAGAAAACAAGACCCTGTAAAACCATATCCATATAAAGAAGAAGAAATTACGTTTGAAAATAAAAATGCAGATAGTGTTTTCCTCTCGGGAACACTTACAATACCAGAAGGCAAAGGTCCTTTTAACGCGGTGGTTTTAGTTACAGGAAGCGGACCGCAAAACAGGAATGAAAATCTTTTAGGTCATTCTCCATTTTTAGTGTTGAGCGATTATCTTACCCGGAATGGAATAATTGTTTTGCGTTACGACGATAGAGGAATATCAAAATCGACTGGTGATTTTGGAACAGCTACGTCGAAAGATTTTGCAGATGATGCCAACGCGGCAGTTAATTATTTAAAATCGAGGAAAGATTTAAATATTAAAAATATTGGCATTGCAGGACATAGTGAAGGTGGATTAATTGCACCGTTAGCTGCATCACAAAATAAAAATGTAGACTTTGCCGTATTGATAGCTGGAACAGGCATTCCAGGTGATTCTGTTTTATGTTTACAAGGCAGCTTAATTGAAAAAGCAAGTGGCTATAGTGAAGATGCATTAGCATTTTTAAATAATTGGCGACGAGATATTATTCACGTTGTAGAAACAGAATCTGATATGGATGTTATTACGTCAAAAATAATTGCCATCAATAAAAAAATAAGCAGTAATGCCTCAGAAGATTTAATTGAAGAACTCCAATTGAACCCCGATGATTCAACAGCAGGAGTAGATTTTTTTGCATCTGCTTGGATGAAATATTTTTTAACATATGACCCAAGACCAATACTTGAAAAAACTAAAATCCCTGTACTCGCCATCAATGGAACTTTAGATTTACAGGTGCCATATCGTGAAAATTTAGACGCAATTGAAAATGCATTAAAAATTGCTGGCAATAAAAATTATAAAATTGTTGCATTAGAAAATCTAAATCATTTGTTCCAAACTACCGCAACTGGTTCGCCAAGCGAATATGGCATGCTCGAAGAAACGTTTAATGAAAATGCAATGAAAGTAATTGCAGTTTGGGTGCTGACTATCAATTAGTCACAATTTAAGTATAAATACACTTATCCCACTGATCCGCACCAAACAAATGGTGCGGACTTGTTAACATTAATGCCAGATGAATGTAATTGTATGCTATACAATTAGTAAGGATAAGCCTTTTTAAGACATTACCTATACGTTAAAATATTAGCATGTCACAACTTTACCATTTAAGATATCTTAACTTTGCCAAAGATTAATTAACATTGCCAATCAGTTTTTCATCAGCATACAAAAGAGCGAAATTAATAATTGGATATACAGATTATAACTTTTGCTGGGCTCACAATAGGCGAACCAGTAACCAGTTTAACGGACATTGTGTTAGCGGTAATCAGTTTTACCTTATTTGCGCGTATTAAAAACAGGCTTAACGAGAGCTTTTTTAATAACTCATGGCGTATGTTTTTCCTATTCATAGGTATTTCAACAAGTATTGGAGCATTTGCACACGCCCTTAATGGAACCGATGCTATAAGATGGAGCGCTACACTTTTTATGGCAATGACTGTATTTAGCAGTTTTGCCGTATTTTTTGCCCTAAAAGCGACAATTCGTTTCACAAATCTGCCACTTTTTGCTCGCAAAGGGCTCAATACCACCAACTATTCTTTATTAGTGATATTCATGATTTATACCTTAACAACCAACAATTTCGAAATATTTAAAATGCATGCAGCTGCAGGCTTATTGCTCATTTTTATCACGCATGCCATTGCATGGTGGCGAAGTCATACCGGCAGTGGATGGATTATGGCTGGAATGGGCATATCATTTTTTACGGTGCTTGTGCATACCAAACAATTCTCTATAAGCCCTTGGTTTAACTATAAAGACATCAGCCATGTTATTATGATGGTGAGCTTGGTCATGATTTACAATGGCGTATACATGATGAGCGAGAACCTGAAACGGGGTGTTTTCAAGGAAAACACCCGTACAAAAGCAATATAAACCTGCATTTCAGCTTGCCAACCGTAACAATTCGTTATTTAGAATAATTCTAAAATACCCCAATAAAGGTATTGACTGTGCAGTGCTCCGCATAGACCTTTGCATTCGGTAATAAAAAATACCATCAATATGCAAAAACTAACTTTAACACTCTTATTTATAATTAATACCCTTCATGTTTTTTCACAAAATGCCAGTATTACTGGAAAAGTAAATGGGATTGACAGCTCAACGGCACTGCAGGGTATTACAGTATCTATTGAGAATGAGCAGATTTTAACTTCAAGCAATAGCAGCGGTAATTATCAGTTATCAGCTGTTAAGCCTGGTAAACATATAGTAGTTTTTTCTGGCATTGGCTATTCAACGCTAAAATATGAAATGACCTTAATTGCTAATCAGCAATTGCAATTAAATGTTTTTATGACCGAATCTATTGCCAATTTAAACGAAGTTGTTGTAATGACCAACGGATACAATGGTTTAAAAAATATTCCAGGATCAGTGCAATATATTTCACCTAAAGAAATTGAAAAATTTAGTTATAGCGATGTTAACCGAACATTGCGTTTAGCGCCAGGAATTAATATACAGGAAGAAGATGGATATGGTTTAAGGCCAAACATAGGTTTGCGTGGAACTGGTGTAGAAAGAAGTTCGAAAATTACAATTATGGAAGATGGTGTATTAATTGCGCCGGCTCCTTATGCAGATCCTGCAGCATATTATTTTCCAACTATTGGCAGAATGCAATCTATTGAAATATTAAAAGGAAGCAGTCAAATTCAATACGGGCCATTTACTACTGGAGGAGCTATAAATTTTATTTCAACCCCTATACCAACTACTATTGCTGCACGCGTGCATGTTTTAGCAGGTAATTATGGTGCCCGTAATTTACATGCCTACGTTGGCAACGAACATAAAAACGTAGCCTATTTAGTGGAAACTTATCAATATGGCGCTACCGGATTTAAAACATTAGATAGTGGCGGGCCTACCGGATTTGACAAAACAGATTATTTAGCTAAATTGCGTTTAAATACTGGTCCAAAGGCAAAAATTTATCAATCGCTAACACTTAAAGCTGGACAAACCGATGAGCTTTCTAATGAAACATATCTTGGTTTAACAGCAGCAGATTTTGAAGCAAATCCATATCGCAGATATGCTGGTTCACAAGTGGACCAAATGAATTCGCAACAACAACAATATAGCGTTACACATCAAATAGCATTAAATAAAAATCTTACATTAACTACAGTTGCTTACGCCACCTATTTTAAGCGTAATTGGTATAAATTAGATAAAGTTGCAGACAGCACTGGCACCAAATATGCCATTGCAGATATTTTATCAACCCCAGAAAATTATAATGACGCTTATGCAATAATTACAGGCTCAAGTAGTTTGCTTAGTAATGCCTTATATGTAAAAGCTAACAACAGAAAATACAACGCTCAAGGTGCACAAACAGAATTGCGCTATACCATTCAAGCAAATAAAATAAAACATGATTTAAGTATTGGTGCGCGTATTCACAGCGATGAAGTGGACAGGTTTCAATGGGAGGATGAATATGCAATGGATAATGGAATAATGGAATTAACTAAATCAGGATTACCAGGCACGGAAAGTAATAGAATTAAATCGGCTGATGCCATTGCAGCGTATGCACAATACCAGTTAACCTATAATAAATGGACATTTGTTCCCGGATTTAGATTCGAGCATATCGAATTATCGGAAATAGATTATGGAAAAACAGACCCAGACCGCTTAGGAACAGATATAATTGAAGGCAGTAATTTAGCAGACGTATTTATTCCAGGCATTGGTGTGCAATATGAGTTAAATAAATCACATCAATTATTTACAGGAGTGCACAAAGGTTTTTCGCCTCCCGGAACAAATGATGAAACTGTGCCAGAAGAGAGTATCAATTATGAATTAGGTATTCGGGTTAATAGAAAATCAATTGCAGGACAGATGACAGTTTTTGTTAATGATTACAGCAATTTATTAGGTTCCGATTTAGCAGCAGCAGGCGGCGACGGTTCCGGCGATTTATTTAATGCTGGTAAAGTATTAACCAAAGGAGTAGAATTTCAAGCTACATATGATATGTTTGCATTAAATAGTAATGCCATAGTTAGCTTGCCAATTACGCTTGTTTATACCTATACAGATGCGCAGTTCGAAAATGGTTTTGAAAGTACATTTTCAGATTGGGGAACAGTTGAATCAGGAGATGCATTCCCTTATATTGCTAACCACCAATTAACTGGAATAATAGGTTTTGCCTATAAAAAAATGAATGCCAACATTAGTGGTAATTATGTGAGTACAATCAGAATGGCGCCAGGACAAGGTGAAATACCTGACAACGAATTAATTGAAGGTAGAACCATTTTCGACTTAAGTGTACAATACCAAGTTCACCAATACATTTCGCTTTTTGCAAGTGCGCTCAATTTTACTGATGCCGTGTATGTTGCAGCAGGTAGGCCGTCAGGTTTGCGACCAGGCATGCCTAGAACAATGAATATTGGTGTGAAGATGAATTTTTAATTAATGCGTGATGGTTGATGAGTAATGAGTGATGAATGGTACATAATAAAATTCGACACCAAATTTTAACATTAGAATTTTGCGAGTAACATTTCATTTGCCTACCTTCATTTAACATTTACAACCTTTAAACCAAAATTTATGAATAAGTATCGCATTGAAATTAAATGGGCATTCATTTTTGCTGGTATGACGTTAATATGGATGCTATTAGAGCGATTAGTAGGATTGCATGATAAGCATATTAACAAACACGAAATGCTCACCAATTTAATAGCTATACCAGCAATTGCAATATATATTTTGGCATTAATGGATAAACGTAAAAATTACTACGAAAATGCCATGACCTATAAGCAAGGTTTTATAAGTGGTTTAGTAATTTCGATTATAGTTGCCATTTTAAGTCCGATAACTCAAATTATTACATCAAAAGTTATTACACCAGATTATTTTCATAATGCGATAAATTACACTGTTGTTGACGGCAAATACACACGGGCAGAAGCCGAACAATTTTTCAATTTAAACAACTATATTATTTATGGCATGATTGGCGCATTGGTAATGGGTGTTGTAACTACTGCTATTTTCGCATTTTTTGTTAGGAATAGGAAATAAGTAATAGTGGACGAGGAATAATAATGATTATCGCAGTTGTTGATGGTTGTGAGTAAAATTAATCTGGGAAGACGAATGAAGTTGTAGTAGTTTGTCTGTTTCTCCTTTAAAATTACCTAAAAATGCATTAACAATTAAATTGAAAATATTACATTGTTTGCTAAAATAAAGTAATCTTATAAATTTACAGATAGTTAAATTTTTGGGTATATATAGTACCTTGATTAAAAAGCAAAATGTTCAGAATTCTCCGAACCTTGTACCCGGGGCGGGACTTGAACCTGCCTGCCGGCAGGCAGGCCCGCACTACAATTTTTGATTTCAGGATTTTAAGTCGCTAATTTTTTTAGAAATTCTTTCCCTA
>Ga0105044_10000718_pt1 | contig 41815 bp, 25 predicted proteins | sample MAT01_FD_78092 | JGI IMG/M metagenome (GOLD analysis project Ga0105044, IMG submission 78092) | Freshwater microbial communities from Lake Fryxell liftoff mats and glacier meltwater in Antarctica - MAT-01 | ecosystem: Environmental > Aquatic > Freshwater > Ice > Liftoff microbial mat | place...
GAAATTCTAAAGTAGCAGACCAGAATTCAGATGAGCTACTTGCTATTTGAAATTGATTTTATAATTTCACTATGTGTTTCATAATTGGCACAACGAAGTATAAAATATTCGTGGGAGTGCCTGTGCTCTTGATTTGACAGAAGTTTGGAAAAAAATCAAACACAGGAACTAGGCGAAAATAGTCTATAGCACTAATAGTGGAGTTTCCTTCAATTGCTCAACTATTTCAATAAACAGCGGTGTTGCCTATTCGCTGCGGTGCAGTTTGGCATATTCAGACGGAGACATTTTTGCAATATTTTTAAATTGCCTGTTGAAATTGGAAATATTATTGAATCCACACGCGTAACAAGTTTCTGATATGTTGTATTTGTTTTCCATAAGTAATCGGCAAGCAAATCCAATTCTTACTTCGTTTAGATAGTGTGAAAAAGTTTTATTGGTTGTCTTTTTAAAATATCTACAAAAAGATGATATGTTCATGTCAGCTAAATTGGCCACCTCTTCTAGGGTAATTTCATTTTTGAAGTTATTTAAAATGAAATCATATATTTTATCGAGTCGTCTATTTTCAACCTTTTTAAAGGAGTCTACAAAACCTGGACTTGATAAGATTTCTCTTTTACGTTCTCCTGCTAAAATACTCAGCAATTCAAGAAGATAGATGAATCGATCCACATCCCGCACTCTGAACATAGATTCAAGAATTTCGGCCGCTGCCTGTACATTGCTGCCATTAAACAGAATGCCCCTCTTGGCAGTTTCTAAAAGTTCTTGTATAGAAAGTAGTTCTGGAAGTTTGAAAAAATCTTTTCCGGCAAAGTCACCTTTGAAATGAACAACTAATGCTTCGGCAGAGTCTTTCGAATCTGGTTCAAAGTAAACCGGATCGTTCTGCCACATGTGTGGAAGCTTTTCGCCAATAAGGACAAGATCCCCTGGTTGGAACTTCTTAATACTGTCGCCAACAAATCTGGTTCCTGAACTTCGTTTTATGAGCACTAGTTCAAGCTCTGTATGATAATGCCAAACTCTTAAGAAATTCGAATATAAATGATGATTTAACTCAAAGGAGTGATTGGGAGTGGTGCTCCTGTCTAACAGTTTTGGCTTCATATCTAAATGCACAAGTTAGTAAAACCTTCATACTTTAAAAGACGAGCAAAAAAAGTATAGGTAAATGGCAAATAGCGGTCGGTTATTTTGTGTAAATCTCTATTATTTTGCCCACGTTCTTAAACATGGTTTTGACATTATTGTAATACTTTATGGATATCGTTATAGAAAGTGCAGAAATTATAGACGTTAGATTTCCTACGAGCAAGAGTTTAGATGGTTCTGATGCCATGACTCCTGATCCTGATTACTCAGCTGCTTATGTGATATTAAAGACAAATTTAACAGATCTTGAAGGCCACGGCTTTACGTTTACAATTGGAAGAGGAAATGAAATATGCACGGTTGCCATTCAGGCAATCCTGCCGCTGGTTATAGGCAAGAAGTTAAAGTCCATTACTGATGACATGGCTTCTTTTTGGTGGAGTATAGTTGGTGAAAGCCAGCTGCGGTGGCTAGGACCAGAGAAGGGTGTTATACACCTGGCGGCAGGGGCTGTTATTAATGCGGTTTGGGATTTATGGGCAAAGAGGGAAAAGAAGCCACTTTGGAAGTTGATAGCAGATATGGACTCAGAAACAATGCTATCGTGTGTTAACTTTTCATATCTCACCGATGTTATTACCAGAAAGGAGGCAAAGGAAATCCTTCAGAAAAATGAAGGGACAAAACAAAAAAGAATCGAGTATCTATTGAAGCATGGTTACCCCGCCTATACAACATCTGCTGGATGGCTGGGTTATTCTGATGAAAAAATTATAAAGTTATGCAAAGAAGCAATGGCCGAAGGGTGGACCCACATCAAGATGAAAGTTGGTGCCGACATAAACGAAGACATGCGAAGAGCTGACATTATAAGGAAGGAAATTGGGGAGAAAGTAAGACTTATGATGGATGCCAACCAAAAATGGGATGTGGGCACTGCCATAGAAAACATTAATAAGTTGGCCAAATTTAATCCCTATTGGATCGAAGAACCAACCAGTCCGGACGATGTATTAGGACATCTGGCCATATCAAAAGCAGTTCATCCAATCAAACTTGCTTCTGGTGAGCATTGTCAAAATAGAGTGATGTTCAAGCAGTTTATGCAATCAAAAGCAATTGGGTTCTGTCAGATTGATAGTTGCCGGGTAGCAGGCGTTAATGAGATTCTCTCTATTTTGTTGATGGCCGCCAAGTTTAACATACCTGTGTGCCCGCATGCCGGGGGAGTAGGACTATGTGAACTGGTTCAGCATCTTGCTATGATAGATTTTATTTCGATAAGCGGAACCATGGAAAACAGAATCATTGAATACGTTGATCATTTGCATGAACATTTTGTAGATCCCGTGACCATAAAAAATGGTTGTTATATGCCTCCAGTTATGCCTGGGTATAGTTCGGAAATGAAGGCGGAAAGTCTACAACAATATCAATACCCATTAGGAGAAATATGGAGCGAAGAACATACCCATAAATCACAAGATGCTTGATCTGTAAAACAAGCATACCAGCGTTACCAGAAGAACAAGCGGAGTCGGAAACACCAATACGTCTTTTTGTAGAAGCTAGAGCTCATGTGAAAATTAGGAAACTGAATGGGGAACACCCATAGTAATGATATTGCTGAGCGCTTCGATCATACTATCCAAGACGAGTTTTATGCAATCGCTTTTAGAAAAACTTTAATTATAATTAGACTCATTGCTAGTTGAGCTTAACTTAACTAGTAGATCAAAGAGGTTAAGTTGCATCGAAAACACGCTTGAAAATATTGCTGCGTACCAACTTCAAGAGAAACTTTCAATACTACCATGGCATTTGCCACCCTTCACTTTTTTTGTAGTTGTAAAGCTAACCTTCCATTTCGGTAAGGAACGCCATTAAAGTAATAGCGTTGTAAAAATATCTTAATTTTTTTATCGCCTATATGGGTTGGTCTTTTTTGCGTGCAGTCTTTCAAAAATTGTATTTAGACCTCGTTTCAGCAAACAATTGATACTCCAAAGGTTTACATCCATGAATTATTGCAAACGTTTGCAAATCTAGTATCAGGTCTGGAAAAACTATTGGTAGAATCACTCTCTGAGTATACCGTTTTTTACACAGTAATTCGAATCACTCACACGGACTTATCAAACAAAAGAAGCATGATGATTATTTATTATTAAAAACTTAACCCAGAAAATATGAAAAAAAAGTACAGTTCTTTAAAAAATTTTCTGATGTGCGCCATTTGCATAATAATGGGTACTTCAATGAACGCACAAGATTTTAGGGTTTCCGGAAAGGTTACCAATGCTGAAGATGGTAGCGCACTTCCTGGTGTTAACATTATTATCAAAGGTACCACCTCAGGAGCAGCAACTGACGCAGATGGAAATTTCACTATTCAGGCGTCAAGTGATGCTGTGTTAGTCGTGAGTGCTATTGGATTCACCAGTTTGGAAATTGGCGTAGCTGGTCGAAGCACTATTAATGTTTCACTTTCTGCCGATGTAAGTCAATTGAATGAAATTGTCGTCGTCGGGTATGGAACACAGGAAAAAAGAAGCTTGGTTGGCTCAATTGCGAAGGTTTCTTCAGAACGTATTGAAGGCCGACCGATTGCTAGCGCTGAACAAGCTCTATCTGGTTTGATACCAGGTTTGAATGTAGCTCAACCCGGTGCGTCACCTGGAGATTTGGCTACTATCAACATTCGAGGTATTGGATCCATCTCAGCTGGGTATAGCCCACTCTTTGTAATTGATGGTTATCCAACAGATCAAAGAAATTTTGCAGCAATAAACCCAAGTGATATCGAATCAATTGAGGTCTTGAAAGACGCTTCAGCAACTGCCATTTATGGTTCGCGAGGCGCCAATGGTGTGATTTTGGTTACTACTAAAACTGCCAAGGAAGGTAAAAGTCAAATCAATTTTGGGTATTCTGCTGGTATTGCAAGTATCCCAGACAGTGCTAGACCTAAATTATTGAATGCACAGGAGTATGTTCAATATTATACAGAAAGCTTTACTAACAGAGGACTACCAATCCCGAGTGCAATAACCAACTGGGATGGCGTGACTGATACCGACTGGCAAGATGTAGTTTACCGCAAAGGAACTTTTCAGGATTTTAATTTATCGGCCAACGGGGGCACAGATAAGGCCTCGTACCTGATTTCTGGAAACTACATTGATCAGCAGGGAGCCGTTATTGGAGAAGGTCAGAAAAAATACTCTCTCAGGTTAAAAGTAGACTACCGCCCTACGAGTAAAATTAGTTTTGGGATGGTCGCAGCTCCTAATATAACAAATATCCAAAGAGGAAGTCCTTCCCCTGAAGACGGAACAGATTGGGCTTCTGCCAACTCTCTCGCTTACTTGCTTCCTCCCATAGTGCCGGTATATAGACCCGATGGTACCTATGCAATTCCAAATGATTTGTCAATTCCAGGACCTGCTGGATCCCTTGCTAACCCTTTGGAACTTCTGGAGCAATATAAAAGAGAAACAAGGTTGTTCCGTCTTATTGCGAATTCATATGCATCAATTGAATTATTGAAGGGATTGACTTTTAGAACTAGCATTGGATTAAACTACTCATCAGACAAGGGTCAAACGTATTATACACCGAATGGTCCACGATTCACTTTGCCAAACGTTAGTACTCTCAACTTAAATCAGTCGCAAGGCATTGGCTGGCTTAGTGAAACGACACTTAACTACAAAAAAGTGATCAACGAGCATTCTTTTGATTTATTGGCAGGATATACAGCACAAAGCGATCAATCGGCATCTCTCAATGCTAATGTGAGTTCTCTTGCTGTAGTAGGACCTCCAATTTTGTCGCTAGGAGACACCAAAACACTTACTGCATCTAACGGTTTTTCAGAAAATACACTTTTGTCTTACTTGGGACGACTCAACTATGCTTTCAAAGGAAAGTACTTGTTGACTGCCACAATTAGACGGGATGGTAGTTCGAGATTTGGAGCCAACAATAGATTTAAAACCTTTGGATCTATTGCCGGTGGATGGATCATTTCGGATGAGAAGTTCCTGAGCGGCTCTACTATTGTATCAAACGCTAAAATAAGAGGTTCCTATGGAACTACTGGAAGCAATGGCATTCCTGATTTTATTGCGCGTCCTAGCCTTAACCCGGTTAACCAAGCCTTTGGATCGAGTTTACTGAAAGGTGTATTCAATGGTGATCCTGGCAATAGTAATTTAACGTGGGAGACTTCCAAGAAACTGGACATTGGATTTGATGTGTCTTTGTTTAGTAACAAGATTAATGTGGTGTTTGATTACTACAATAATGAAACAACTGATTTGCTCTTAACAAAGAGCCTTCCTTTGTCTTCTGGTTTTGCAGGCACACTTACCAACATCGGTAACATGCGTAACTCAGGTTTTGAATTAACAGTGAATGCCAATGTTGTAAAGAAAGGGGATCTCTCAATTTCATTGGGAGGTAACGTGACCAACAATAAACAGGAAGTGCTTTCTCTTGGTGGTGCCAATGAACTTTTTAATTTCTTTGGTGCGCTCAGAACAGTAGTAGGTGGTGAGTTGCAACAAATCCGAGGAGTGAAGGCAATCGGAGTAGTTAGGCAGGGGGATGTATTACCAGCTCAGCCTAATGTAGTGCCCGGGGATATCAAATTCGAAGATGCCGATGATAATGGATCTATCGGAGACTTTTTAAGTGGTGATGGTCAACTGGTAGGTGATCCAAATTTGGATTGGATTTATGGACTCAATGCAACTATAAAGTATAAGAACTTTGAACTTTTCACTCTACTGCAGGGCCAATCAGGTGGCAGTGTATATGATTTCTATTTGATTCAAGTAGGTACTGATGCGCAGGGAGTAAATATTTCTAAAGACTTCTGGTATGATGGCAGATACGTCTCCGAGAGTCAGCCTGGCAATGGTACAACGCCAAGAGCGGGCGCCCTTCAAACGGGTAACGCGGGTGTTGGATTCGTATCTTCCCTAGGTGTACAAAAGACGGACTATCTGAGGGTACGAAATGTAACACTCTCGTATACCTTACCTTCAGCATTTTTGAGCAAGTATAGATTGGGCAGTGGCAGAGTATTCACATCTATTGAGAACCTGTATACGTTCACGAAATTTATTGGAGGTAATCCTGACGCAAGAAGAAATTCGATTGGAGGTCCCGGTTTAATTGGTGGTTCAAGATTGAGTGGTACATCTGACGGAAGAGAGTTGGCTTTGACAAGTGTGCCGTCATTGCCTTTGCCACGCACATGGACAGTTGGAATAAACTTTTCATTTTAATTTAAATGGTATACACTATGAAACTATATAATATGTTTTCCGAAATAAAATCCAAGATCAGGTTATTATGCCACATTGTTGGGATCACACTGGTGTCTTCGTGTTCTGAGGATTTTCTAGATGTAGTTCCTCAAGACAGAGTTGATAAAACTACTTTTTACAGCACAGCAGATGAGGTGGTAATTGGAGTAAATGGAGCCTACGCTAGTCTTAGAAGCGATTATGGCAATCTGAATCTTTTCGCTATGAGGGAGGCTAGGTCAGATAATGCACAACTAAATCCGAATGGACAATCAGAGCAGATTTCCCTTGACTCTTTTAACGAGACTTCAGGTAACCTTTTAGTGCTTGACGGATGGACCAATATGTATAGAACGATCTCTTTGGCTAATGCAGTCATAGAAAAAGGACCGGGAGCTAAAGGTAGTCAGAGTCTTATAGCGAGAGCCATTGCTGAAGCTAAGTTTATCAGGGCTTTAACCTACTATCAAATAGTGATAATTTGGGGGCAAGCACCACTTAGAACAACCTTGACTGATGTTGAGAATCCAAATGTTGCAAGTTCACCTTCTAGTGCAATCTATGATCTGATTGTTCAAGACTTAACAGAGGTCAGTGCAGTACTTCCTGAAACCTATGCAGGCGGATTTAACAACGAAGTAGGCAGAACAACTAAGTTTGCAGCGCTGGCCTTGCTGGGTAAAATTAATTTACAAAGAGGTAATAAACCTGCTGCTGAAACAGCATTGAGGCAGATATTGGGAAAGTATACTTTGTTAACCAACTACTCAGATATTCATAAAGCAGGCACAAATAATAGCGCTGAATCAATTTTTGAGATTAACTTCAATCCTTCTAATCAGACAGGTTTAGGGTTCCCTGCCAATTTTGTTTATCAAAGTGAAATGACCCGTTTGGGAATATTGGCTAATGGCACAACACAGCCATCAATAATTCCAACGAATGATTTGATTAATAGCTATGAGGTAAACGACAATAGAAAGGCGGCAACAATTACCACGTCAGTTGCAGAAAACAAACCCTATGTAAGCAAGTTTCTAGATTTTTCAGCTGCTGCTCAGGGTCACGACATCAACTTGGTCGTCATCCGGTATGCGGATGTGTTATTGTTATTGGCTGAGGCTATCGGAGAAACAACAGAGGCTTATGGATTCATTAACCAAGTGCGCACAAGGGCAGGATTAGCAGCTATTGATGGAACTACACCCGGTACCTTTATTCAAAAGGTGATGAAAGAGCGTAGGATTGAGTTTGCTTTTGAACAACAAAGATGGACTGATTTGTTGAGATTGCCTGCTTCAGAAGTGATTAGTATTATGTCTGCACAACTGACAGGACAACAAGGTAGTACTGTTACCGTTACTCAAAATGATTTATTGTACCCGATACCCAAGCCAGAGATTGATTTGGCGGGAGGATTAGTAGTTCAGAACCCTGGTTATTGAAGATAGAATGATGCAGTAGATTTCCGGCCCACCTTGGCGTGGGCCGGCTTTTTTTAAAATCCAAATAATGAAGTCTAACTATCAATATTGGTTCATCTTGGTTTTCCTTTTGGGATGTAATACCCTCACTGATTCAATAGTTGATATTCCCTCATTACTAACTGAGATGGCAAACAGGGAATCATTGACATATTTCCCTTCCGCTCGTTATCAATTATTTCAGGTAAGTAGTTGGGACCGCAATCAAACTGATCCAGCAGATCCAGAAAAATGGTTTGTGAATAAGGACTATAACTATAGCATCCGCGAGGAGAAAAGAAACGGCAAGGCAGAGTTTGTAATAATGGATGTGAAAGGTGCTGGGGTAATTACACGCTGGTGGTTGCCTCAGGAGCAGATGTTGAAAAACCGTATTGTTCGCATCTACTTAGATGGTGATCCTGTGCCTAGAATTGAGGAGAACTATCAGGATTTTATCAATGGCAATTCGTTTATTAAGTGGCCATTTGCTTTCACATCTTCAGATGAAGCAAACTCCATTCATCAATATAACCTCCCGGTCGGCCATCATAAGCAAATGGGTGCTGGAATGTACTTTCCTATTCCATTCGCCAGCAGCTGCAAAATTACACTAGATGTTATTCCGTTCTACTATGTTATTAATTATCGCCTATATGAAGATGATATTACTGTAAAGTCGTTTACTAAAGGTGAATTTGATTCACATAAGGAACTTATTAATTCCATCGGTGCACAAATCCTTAAAAATGATAATTGGTCAAATGATTTGATAATAAAATCTGAAAATATCAACCCTGGTGGTTTGCTTGAGGTTAATCTTCCCTCAGGAGGGGGAAAATCAATTAGTGGAATTAAGTTGAATATTCATTCCAAGGAAAAGAAACAGATAAATAGAGGAATCGTTTTGCAAATCGAATTTGATGGAGCACAAACAGTTTGGAGTCCTGTATCTGAATTTTACGGTGGTGGCGTTTACGCAAGAAACTTTAGGAATTATGTTAATTCAGTTGATATAGATGGTGTCTTGAATTCTCAATGGCTTATGCCTTATAAGAATACAGCTAAATTGACAATAAAAAACTATTCATCCGAAGCTGTTCAAGCGAACTTAGAAGTGTCAATTACAGATTACGAGTGGAATGATAGATCTATGTATTTTCATGCCAATTGGCATGAAGAAGCACCATTGAACACACCGCCTTTTAAGGACTGGAACTATGTTGAGGTGAAAGGTAAAGGAATTTATGTTGGTGATGTTTTGACTATTCATTCTTCTGTGAAGCCATGGTGGGGAGAGGGAGATGAAAAAATTTATATTGATGGTGAGACATTCCCATCTCAAATCGGCACTGGATTAGAAGACTATTACGGGTACGCATGGGGAATGGCAAATTATTTTAGCTCCCCATTTATTTCTATGCCTGAGCGCGATGCTCGTGGAAAAGATGATTGGAGAGGATATACTACTGTTTCTAGGCTTCGTTTCTTAGATGCTATTCCCTTCGATGAGAAAATTAAAGTTGACGTGGAAGCTTGGCAGGTGGAACCTGGGGTTTCTTATTCGGCATCTGTCTTCTGGTACGGATTACCAGATGCGACAGCTAACATTTCTCCAGATGAAGAAACCGTTAAACGAAAATTGGAAGATTATATCCCTGTTTCAAAAGTGAAAATTCCAGGCTCTATTTTTTCTGATCCCGCTCTACATGGGCTTATCGAACCAAAGGGAAACAAGACAATTCAGCAGATAGGCAATCAATTGGACTTGCTGGAGTGGAAGAATCCGAATTTTGAAAAACCCTTAGACGCAGATGGGGATAACCGTTTAGGTACATCAGGATATCATTTGATTGGGTTGAAACGATTCGATGCAAAAAAACTTGATTTCATTAAGGATTCCACTCGAAGTCTACCAGGCTATGTTGATTCATTAATTTTAAAGAATGTCGCTAGTAATAAGATAAATAATACATGGCTTTTTGTACCTGAGGATACTACAGTTTGTTTTATTACTGGAAAAATTGAAGCGAATGGTCACGAGGCATCTAAAGGATTTCTTACATTTTCTGTAAATCAAAAAGTGCCTGCTAGCTTTAGGCTTGGGATAATGTTGGATAATGCTGATGGCTTCGACAAAGTAGGAAAGTTTTTAAAAGTTAAAAGTTTGATGGGAGGCAATAGTGGTGAAATCCCATTGGCTGGATCTAACCGAATACCTGATTGGTATTTCTTTGACTTAAAGAATTTAAAGCCAAATGATCAAATTACAATTTATGGAATAACTGAAAATAAATCGGACCTATTTACAATTGGTGGTTTGACTTTCGATTAATGAAATCAAAAAAATTAAATGCAGAAAGCAATATTCAAATGAAGAGTTATAAATTAAATATCTCAGCTTATTTTTTAATTGCGATCATTTTGTTTGGATGTGGACAAAAAAGTGATCTTAAGTTTATAGATAACGATGCGGTTATTGAACTATCCAATGATCATGTTAAAGTTAGATTTGTCAATTATGGAAATTATGTTGCTAAGGAGTTCTACGCATTGAAGAATAATGACTGGATTTTGGTGGCAGAATCCTTTAAACCACAAACACCATTTCCTATAAATGGAGTTCAGCTTTTCAATACATCACTTGATTCAGCTCATAGGTTTCTAGTTTCCGAAAGCGAACCCAAAATTACTGTTGAAAGCCAGACGGATGAACAGATAATTGTAAGACTAAGCAGTTTTAAAAGTAGCGTACATATTCAAGAGTTAATTACACTGAAAGCTGCTAGCGATTATTTTCATTTTGAGGTTCAAGCCGACTTGCCAAATACACCTGCAAAGCTTGATTACTTATTATCAACATTTACTTTCAATAAGATTGGTCCCCCTAACTTTGTCCATACCCCAGGACTGAAATTTGATAACGAGGATTCTAAACAAAACCGATTTAAATTGTTACCCGCTAAAGACCAAATTATCGGAGATCGGGCCTTTCATGCCCCAGCTGTTATTTTACAGGATAATCATTTATTTCTAGCCTTAGTTCCTGATTTAAATGCCATAAATGAATATTCAGTTACCTCTCCTGATGCAAGGAGACAAATAGATATTGACAGAAATATTTTCTCTGCACCAATTGAAGAAGACAAGTACACCATGCCCACCGGGCTTGATCTCAATGTCCAAAGTGGACTCACTCAAAAACCTGTCATTAGTTACGGTTTAATGGACAACATTATTGCTCATCACATTCGATATCAACGTGTCAATGACTCCACAATGATCAGAACATTAGATATTAATGTTGTCCGTTATGGTTTTGATCTTTTCCTCAGTGCCGATGAACCACCTAACTCCGGCTTTCAGAAAATAGCTGCTCATCAGTGGAAGAAATACGGGCATCCTGTCTTTATGAATAGACCTCATTTGGCTATGCCTTTTGAAGAGTATGAGAGGATAGTTGACTCAATTACCTTTCATCCTATTAAGTCCAAACTTTCTGGCTCTTTCAATACATCGGGAAGGAATACGATGGTGCGGGATATTGACACACCTTTGGATGGATATGAAGATTATGGGTCATGGCTACAATTTGATTTAGATGGATTGCCTGTAGGTGGATATCGATCGGCTATTCCGTGGTGGAATGATGTTATTCATAATTCCGCTTTCTGGAACAATGCGCGTGATGCATCTGGATTCTACTTTTGGGGAAAGAAAATCAACCGACCCGATCTGGTAGAAAAGGCTCATAGGATCATTAACTTCTGTTTATCTGCCCCTCGAAATCAGAACGGACTTTTTGCAACACTCTACAATGCTAATAGCAAAGTGTGGGGGCTACAGTTTTCCGATCCTCCACATGGCCGAAATGAATTCTTTTTGAGGGAAAGTAAATCGTACGATATTCCATCTATGAGCAAAACTGCTGCTCACTTGGTTGACTATTACCTGCGATGTGAGAAAGATGATAGAATATTGAAGTACCTGGAACCTTATGCCGATTGGTTGATAACGGCTATTGATGAGCGTGGTGCTGTTCCATCTTATGTAACACTGGAAATGCAGGCGTCTCCAATTTTATTTTATAGTGCGCAGCCTGCCGCTAGTATGTGGTTCCTTGCTGCCTACTGCAACGCCACTGGTGAAAAGAAGTACAGCAACGCTGCAAAGCGGATTTCAGATTATTTAGAACGCGAAATTCTACCGGAAGCTAAATGGTCTGACATGGAGCAATACTTCTCATGTGGCAATAAGCCTCTTGAGTTTGAGCGCGATATTATTCAAAATCAAGTTGTACGGGGCAACTTGGCCAACATATGGGCTTGTGAAGGATTTGCTGCCTTATATACAGCAACGGGAGATCAGAAATATTTAAAAATGGGCGAGCAAGCTGTTGATTATGTCTCCTTCTCCCAGTGTGTTTGGGATCCACATTTTATTTATACTGCTTTTCCTTTTGGCGGATTTACAGCAGATAACTCGGATAATGCAACCATGCTGGATGCGCGTCAAGCCGAAATGGTCAAGCCATATATCTGGTACGGAAAGACTTTGGGAAGACAGGATTTGCTAGAGAGAGGGGTCGCAGCAGCCAAGTCATCAGCTGTACTAATGAACTTGCCTGAACATAAAGAGAATAATATCTATCGACACACTAATATTTATCCTTATGGATTGGGTCCGGAGAATATTGATCATGAAGCTCATCCACAATCAGCTATGAGGACCCATCCAAGCTGGGGGGAAGGATCTGGAGTCTTTACTGGTTTAGCGGAAGCTTATCGGGAATTGAGTGGTGGCTATATAGATTTTGAGAAAGGAATGTATGTTGGCGTGAATGGAATAGTCATTGAAGATGCCAAACTAAGCGGCAGCGATATTACCCTTACAATAACTGATCAACTGACCACACTTGCTGCTCCTTGGAAAACTGTTTATAAAACCAACTTAGAAATAAAAGGATTAAAAAAGGGAGAATATAAGTTGTTTCTCAATGGTAACGTTGAGAAGAAATTTTCATACGAACAATTGAAAAGTTTAACGTTGAAGATTAATCCAGATGGTAAAATTGAAATTTAAGAAAAAAATTATTGTCTCAATTTTGGTTGCCGTAACCTTTATCAGTTTCGGACAACAAAAACCAAAGGGACTTAACATTGATTATTCCTTTTCTAATGATGGAAAGGAGGTAATTATGAATGAGCCAAATCTACCAGAACCGTGGTTGAACCGCCTTACCAATGATGTATTTCATACTTGGATTACTCAAAATGGATACATTGAGAGTTTCTTGCTTAATCCTGATCTAAATGGGTTGGTTAATCCGCAGGATGTTTCGGGTCATTTATATTTACGCGATCAGAATGGGAGACATATCCTGCTAAACAACAAGGGTCCGAATACTACTTCCTGGAGATCTTTTCATGGCTTGGGTTATACGCGAATTGAAACATCAGGATTGGGTGTTGACTGCACTATAACTTATTTCGTGCCTCGCAATGATAATGTATTGGTGACAAGGATAAAACTTCATAATAGCACCGGTGCAAATAAGGCTCTTGATTTATTCAGTCAGGTTGAGTGGAATCTTGGCGATGTTGCGAAGAGTATCGTATACAAAGGTGACGGCAGAGGTGGCAGTCAATTCAACTTGTATAAAAAAGTAACATTTGAAGAAGAAGCACTGATAGCAAAGCAACTCGTTTGGAAAACACTAGGACCTGCAGGAAAGCCGTGGCCTTATATCGGATTTATGGCTTCCAGTTTACCCGTAAAAAGCTTTGAAACGAACAAGGAAATGTTTTTGGGAATCGCTGGTAATTTTAGCAACCCAGCCCAGGTTATTGATGGGATGAGTTCAAACACAGAGTTTTGGAGTGAGAACGAATATCCCTGGGGTGTTTTGCAAAATGGTATTGATCTGAAACCTGGAGAAGATATTGAGGTTGTCATAGTCTTAGGGATGGAGAGAGATGAGCAGAGCATCCGTCAATTAAAGAGTAAGTATTCAGATATAAATAAGGTAGAAGATGAATTCAAAAAGTTGAATGAATTTCAAAGGCAATTTCTGGATAGGGCTCTAAAAGTCAGTACTCCCGAAAAAGGTATTGACAGGATTATTAATATTTGGTCCCCTTATCAGTGGCGGAGCACAATGAGCAAGGACCTCAACACGGGAAAGAGAGGTCTTTCATTTTGGAATTATGCTATTGAAGGTGGAATCTTTGGTTTTTGGGGAGGCGATGCAGAACTGGCAGTTCAACCACACGATTTACAAATTACAAAGGAATCAATTCAGAGAAATCTCTCCATGCAATTCTATGATGCTGCAACTACTACCAGGTTGTCAGCTGATGCTCCTGCCATGTTGTTTGATGATGTTGATTTCAAATTGCCAAAGGAGACTCCAAAAAACGGCTTCAAAGTTTCTCATCATCACGAAGTATATGGACTTTACGCCATATCTCTTTACCTACGTGAGTCCGCAGATTTTGATTTTTTGAACGAAAAAATTCCTTTTGTATTAGGTGAACCAGGTACTGTGTATGATCATATGGTAAAAGGGGTTGAATATGCTCTCAACGGAATAAGCCCTCGAGGACTCCCTTATGTAAACAAAGGTGTGGGTGATTGGAATGATGAAATTAACCGAATGAGTAGTGAAGGAAAGGCTGAAAGCATTATGTATGCCATGCAGCTTTGCTACTTGCTAAAGGAGTATGCTGATATTGCGCGCGCTACAGGCCATCAGGAAAAGGCGAAAGAATGGATGGAAAAGTATAATCTGATTAAGGATGCTTGTAATCAATATGGCTGGGATAGTAATTGGTATATCTACGCATTTGCTGATGGAGAGAAAGAACCATACCCAATCGGTGCCGCCAAAAACAAGGAAGGCACTATATATCTGAATTCTCAATCTTGGTCAGTAATGGCAGGCGTGGCAGATATCGATCGGGCTGACAAATCGTTGGAAGCTGTGCGCAAAAGATTGTTAAGTGAGTTTGGGCCTTTATTATTCGCTCCTTCCTATACACATCCTGACAAACATGTAGGTGTCCAGTCAGAATATGCACCGGGCTGGAGGAATGCCTGCATGTATCCACGTCCTGCAGGCTGGGCAATTATTGCTGCATGCCTTGCTAATAAACCTGACCTTGCATGGGAAATGTACAAGCCCGCATCGCTAACTTATATAAGTAAAGACATTGAGCGATACCGTGCCGAGCCTTATGCCTATGCAGAAAATTACGTAGGCCCTGATCACCCGAAGGCGGGACTCGGCCAGTTCAAATGGAATCTGGGTGAGGGAGCAAATTGGATGTGGCATTCTTATGTATACTATATCTTAGGTATTAGGCCTGAATTAGGAGGGCTACTAATAGACCCCAAAATCCCGACCGATTGGCCTGGATTTACCCTGGAGAGAGAATTTAGAGGTGATCGTTACATCATTGAAGTGACTAATCCAAAGAAAGTAGGGCAGGGTGTAAAGTCAATTACTCTTGATGGAAAAAAAATAAAAGGTAACCTGATCATTCCCAAAGGGGATGGAAAGACACACAAAGTCAAGGTGACTATGGGCGTTGTGAAGTAAAAGGGCTAAAGCATGAGACGAATATTTCAGCAAAACTCAACCAGACATTATTTAATATTAATGCTTATGGTCGGTATGTCTTTGTTTTCACTTTTAGGTTGTACCTCAGCCAGTAAGTCATCGGACACCCTACCCAATATCATTATCATCCTTGCCGATGACTTGGGTTATAATGATCTGAGTTGCTTTGGATCAAAAAATATATCTACACCTAACCTGGATTTAATGGCCAATCAGGGTTTTGTGTTTAAGAATTTCTTGACGGCAAGTAATGTATGCAGCCCTTCGCGGGCTGCATTGCTTACAGGTCGGTATCCTCAACGAAATGGTGTACCATTTGCCGTAGGCGATGTATATTCAGATCTTGGCCTTCAGGATGATGAGATTACTATTGCAGAGATATTAAAGGGCAAAGACTATGCTACAGCGGCTTTTGGTAAATGGCACCTAGGGGTGCCATTGGGATTTAACCGAACAACACATGAAGGATTTAGTAAGCAGTCGCAGTTTCATCCTAATCGTCAGGGATTTGATCTTTTTTATGGTGCTGCGTTTAACGCATTTCCAGACGGGCGTATGCCGTTAATTGAAAATGATCAAGTACTTGATGATTCCATTAGTGTTGCCATCGTGACGGATCGATACACCGAAAAGGCAATTGAATTTATTTCGGAAAATAGGAAGAAACCTTTTTTCATATACTTTGCCCATACAAGACCACATGGTCCCTTAATTCCAAATCCGGCATTTGATGGAGTTTCCAAAGGAGGAGCTTATGGAGATTTGGTTGAGGAATTGGATGCCAGTGTTGGATTATTGATGGAGGCCTTGAATGAAATGGGGTTGGAAAAGAATACACTGATAATTTTTACTTCGGACAATGGGGCAATATTTAACGTTGATCAAAAGTATGGCTCCAATGCTCCTCTGCGAGGTGGTAAGGGAAATACCTGGGAAGGTGGCCATAAAGTGCCTACCATTTTCTATTGGCCTGGCACAATACCATCCGGAGAGTACTTTGATCAGTTCTCTACAAATATGGATCTACTGCCGACTGTCAGTTACTTAGCTGGAGCGCAATTGCCTGAGTCACTCAAAATCGATGGTAACAACCTCTGGCCATTGATAGAGGGTAGCGAAGATGTACTATCGGGAAATGATGTTTTCTTTTTTTATAATGGGTTGAATCTCCAGGCAGTGCGAGAAGGTAAATGGAAACTTCATCTTCCAAGAGACGAGAAAATGCTCGTCTGGTGGGAGAGTGGATTGCGAGATCTGAAATCACCAATGTTGTTTGATCTTCAGATTGATCCGAATGAGTTAAATGATGTAGCCGCAGAATACCCTGAAGTAATTGAACACTTGACAAGTTTGGCCCAGGATACAAGAGATAAATTGGGTGATTGGGAGCATCCAGGAAGGGAACAGAAATATATAGGTAGTTATCTCGATGATAGGGCTGGTCTTCAATCTCTAAGGACGCAGCAAAATCATCAGCACTTGGGTGTATCTGATCTTGATCCAACTACTGATTCGCTCAATCGATACTATTGGAAAATTGCCGTAGAGAACAGGAGAAAATTTTTACAATCCAAATTAGACAATAAGTAACATCATGCGGAGGTGCATTAATTTAAAAAGTAAACAACCATTCATAATGAAAATGACTATGCGAAAAATAATACTACTTGGAATAATCTTCATTACCACTCCGGTGGTGGCGCAAGAGTTAAACAAAGAATGGCCTGTGCTCAAAAAATATGAAGGCATTTATACTAATGAAGTGGCCATGCCGCTGGGCGGCATTGGAACCGGTGGTGTATCTATAGGAGGAAGAGGAGACCTGCGTGATTGGGAGCTTATGAATCGAGGTGCTATCGGGTGGGTTCCTGCTTTTAAATTGGTGCAGCCCACCATTGCAAACGCTCCTTTTTTTGCAATTTACTATAAGTCTGAGGGAGGTCAAGCCAATGTAAGGGTATTGGAAGGTCCAGTTCCAATAAAGGACTACTATGGAGATTGGGGGTCGGATGCTTTTAATGCCGGCTTTCCAAGATTTGAAAAAACCACTTTTGCGGCTGCATATCCCTTAGCACAAGTGACTTTCGATCATCAACAGGTACCTCTTAAGATTCGGTTAGAAGCTTTCAATCCATTGGTGGTAGGTGATGAAGATAAAAGTGGAATTCCTGTGGCTATTTTGCGCTATGTGATTACAAACACATCTAATACGCCCATTGATATTTCGGTATGCGGAATGATTCCCAATTTTATTGGAGTTGATGGTTGGAGTGGAAAGCCCATTGAGAATAAGAATGAATTCAGAACGGACAAATCCCTAAAAGGGATCTATATGTACTCTGATCGAAAAGATACAGATGATATTAACTGGGGTACCATGTCACTAACAACGATTTCTGATGGTGATGTTACCTACAGAACGTCTTGGGCTAAGCTTGCGTGGAACTGGACGTTTCGTGAATTCTGGGATGATTTTATTCAGGATGGAGAACTTACCGATTTCCCAGGCAAAAGTGAAGTAAAGGTAGATCAGGGAGATGTGATAACCATTCAAAAGGAGGATATTAAAACACCACCGGCTACTTTGGCGGTGAAGAAAAAACTTTTACCGGGAGAGTCCAAGGAAATAACCTTCATGCTGACTTGGCATTTCCCGAATAGGCGTGGTTGGCAGGGATGGGATAATGGGAGTGTGCAAGAGAGTGCCAAAAAGAACGTAGGTAATTATTACACAACACTGTATAAAGATGCGTGGGATGTTGCCCAAAAAACATCCAAAGAGATAAAGACACTTGAAAAGGAGACAGTTCAATTTGTAAAGGCTTTTGTTAGCAGCGATGTGCCTGAAGTAATCAAAGAGGCGGCTCTTTTCAATTTAAATAATTTACGAAGTCAAACAGTTTTTCGCACAGCAGATGGTTACCCATTTGGCTGGGAAGGTACTGGAAGTGTCAATGGAACTACCCTTGGCGCTGAGAAGTCTCCCGGGTGGGGATTCGGCACCTGTTTTCATGTCTGGAATTATGAATCAACGGTTCCATTTCTGTTTGGAAATCTCTCTACAAAATTTCGTGAAGTTGAATTTAATTATGCCACGCACGATAACGGAGCAATGAGTTTCAGGGTTGGACTTCCATTAAAGGAAGAGGGAAAGTCCTTTAAACACTGGGCAGCAGACGGGCAAATGGGCACGTTGATTAAGGTGTATCGCGAATGGCAACTTTCAGGTGATGATGAAAAACTTAAATCAATGTGGCCAAATATTAAGAAGGCCATGAGTTTTGCGTGGACAGGAATCTGGGATACTAACAAGGATGGTGTAATGGAAGGTAGTCAGCATAACACTATGGATATTAACTACCTCGGACCTAATCCACAAATGGCAGCATGGTATTTAGGCGCTCTGCGTGCTTCAGAGGAAATGGCTTTGCATTTAAATGATAAACAATTTGCCAAAGAATGTCATGATTTATTCACAAAAGGCAGAACATGGATTGACGCAAATATTTTTAATGGCGAGTATTATGAGCATCATATTCCTGAAGGCACAAGTAAGGTTGCCCAGTTAGGTAAAGGCTGCTTGGTAGATCAGCTGGTGGGGCAGTACCTGGCGCACACAGCTGGATTGGGTTATGTGTTAGATCAGTCCAATGTTCAAACTACACTAAAAAGTATTATGAAATATAATCAGGTAAAGAACTTTAACGAACATTTTAACACTTTCAGGAGTTATGGTTTAGGTGACGAATCCGGACTCATCATGGCAAGTTATCCTAAAGGAGAATTACTTGATTTCCCTTTTCCTTATTATACTGAGATCATGACTGGTTTTGAATACAGTGCTGGCATTGGTATGATTTACGAAGGTCAACTTGATGCAGGATTAGAAGTATTCAAATCTATCCGTGATCGCTTCGATGGGTACAAAAGAAATCCATTTAACGAAGGAGAATATGGTCACCGCTATGCAAGAGCGATGGCTGCATGGGGAGGTGTATTAGCATACACAGGATTTAATTATTCTGCTGTTAAGAAAAGTATGAGTTTTAATTCGAGGTCTGGAAAATATTTTTGGTCTAATGGTTATCAGTATGGGACCATCGAGATTGCAAACTCGGGGCAAGATAGATCAGTGAAGTTAACTTGTCTGAATGGGTCAGTAAACCTGAAAAGTTTTGCATTGAATGGCCTTGGGATTATCAACTTTAAAAAAGGGAAAGAATTTGCGATTGGAATAGAGGGAGAATTTTTGGTTACCAAGAACAACACTTCAGCGGGTATGCCAGTTAATGCAGTTCTGAAATAAATTCGATCCGATTTAATTTCAAGAGAATGAATCACATGGAAAGTATTTAGCAGCTGATAAAAAACGAGTTTAATGGATAACGACTTCTTATCTGTTTTGAGTGCAACTGGTGTTTTAAAGGCAGCTCAAGTGATCGGTTTGGATGTCGAAAAATATCTTGTTCCGCTGGCAATTCGAAGCGATCATTCGTATAGAAGATATCGATGGTCTGTTGACTATCACTTAAGTGGAGTGTTAATGATTAATGCTTTGCCACCAGAAGAAGAAGTTGGTTGGACTCCGTGGGAGCGATGGTTTAAGGATGAAAATGGGATTACGCATAAGGAATCATGGGTGCTCTATCCGTTGAGAGCCCCGACAGCATTAGGAGTATCAAAGTGGTATAAGCTTGATGAGCATGACTTAATGCCTCGTTATCTTTTGGATACAACAAGCTTACAAAATCAACTGCACCGTGCACGGATATATGAAGCTGCTAAAATTATTGGATTTGATGCAGATGAACTATTGGTGAATCCACTTTCCAACGCAGGGCAATCATATTATCAACGATGCCGCTGGGTAGTAATACCTCATATCTTGAGCGATGACGGACCCGTTATCTACATTTTACCACCTATGAATCGTTCAGATGAATGGCCCTGGGAATCATGGTACACAGACGGAAAGATTAAGCTTATCCATCATGTTCATTTTACAAAAGAGAACAACAAAACTATCGGGTCATGGAAGGAATTTCCATGTGCACCGCAAAGACCACCGGAGATTTTTGGTGTTACCTGGTATTGGTATGATGACGATGATTTGTTGCCAGCTGCAAATTTTATTTGAAGAAGTGAATATTAAACAACAGTATTAATTGCAGCTACAGATGAAAAAGTACATGGAGCTCAACCAGGGACGTTTCACGAATTTGAGTTATTTATTTTTCGAAGTACGGAAATGGTTTATTCGCCTTCTTCAAACATTGTTATCACTATCAGTCATGTTCATTGTGTTATCATGTGACAATGGAACCGCTAATAATGTAAGGGCTAACAACAGTCCAAACATTATAGTAATCTTAACAGATGATCAAGGTTACGTTGACCTAGGTAGTTATGATTCAAAAACAATCAAGACACCAAACATAGATAATCTTGCAGCCGATGGAATTCGATTTACAGATTTTTACACACATCCGATTTGTTCCCCTTCTCGAGCTGCTTTAATGACTGGTTGCTATGCGCCAAGGACAGGTTTTGCAGATGTGCAATTGTGGGGCTCTCCGTATGGCCTGAATCCCGATGAAGTAACGATAGCCGAGGTACTAAAGGGAAGAGGTTATAGAACCGGGGTTATAGGCAAATGGCACTTGGGAGAAGAAAATATATTTGCGCCTAATCAACAAGGTTTTGACTATTTCTATGGTATCAGGTTGGTAAACGGAACACAAAAGTTTGAAAATTTCGCTGTCCCACTTTTTCGTAATGACTCTTTAATTACCAATCGCCCTAATCATTCCCAATTCACCAAAGATTTTACTTCGGAGGCTTTATCCTTTATTGATCATAGCGAGGAAAAACCATTCTTTCTTTATCTCGCTTATACCGCACCACATGCTCCTATTTATCCAGGGGAAGGTTTCAGGGGAACATCTGGAGTGAGTCTTTATGCAGATGCTGTGGAAGAAATCGATTGGAGTGTTGGCCAGCTCGTAGGCAAACTCAAAGAGAAAGGACTTGAAGAAAATACACTTATTATTTATACTTCTGACAATGGTCCCTGGTTGGGGCTAGGCGATCAATCAGGAAGTGCAGGACCTTTGCGAGGAGGTAAAATGTCGACTTGGGAGGGAGGAGTCCGTGTACCTTGTATCATGCGCTGGAAGAATGTCATACCCAGCGGCAAGGTATGCCATGAAATAGCGGGGATAATTGATCTTGCGCCTACGATTGCATCTGTTGCTAATGCTGAAATGCCTAATGATAGGATAATCGATGGGAAAAATCTATTGCCGTTAATTTCAGGAGAGGAGTATACACCTCCCCATGAAGATTATTTATTTTTTGCAGGAACCTGGCTTCAGGGAATTAGATCTGGGAAGTGGAAATTAGTTTTTGCTCGACCTGAAATGAAGCGAGGGATTTATGGTGAATGTGCATCTTGGTTTACGAGTACTGCCGAAATTTTACCGGAAAACCTTCTTTTTGATCTTGAGATAGATGTAGGAGAAACAAAAAATCTTGCAAAAGAATATCCAGAAATTGTAAAAAATCTCTCGCTTCTCGCAGAAAAAGCAAAAGAAGATATAGGAGATTACGGAAAAAAGGGGAAAAATAGTAGACCGATTGGATCTACGTATCCCGAACTAACAGATATTTCCAAATACCCTCAGAGCCCTCATGCAAAGGCTGCTTCTGAAAAAATGATTACGGAGATGCGGACTTTTCAAAAAAAACGATTTGGATATTTGATAATGCGGGATTCATCCACTTTAAATGGGCAGGAGGCTGAAGAGCTAAAATTCTACCGGCAATCGAGTTTTTGAGTTAACTAAATAGTTCTGTTGAGAATTCAAAATTGAAGTTAAAATGATAGCACCCCAGTACTTTGAAGATTACCGGATCAATGAAATTAGAAACACCATGGGACGCACCATTACAGAGACGGATGTGGTGATCCACGCAGGTCAGACGGGAGATTTTTTTCCCCATCATATGGATGCTGAATGGTGCAAAACGCAACCATTCAAGCTGCGCATTGTCCACGGAACGCTGGTCTTTAGTGTGGCAATTGGCTTGACTGCAACGATCATTAACGAAGCTGCAATGACATATGGATATGACAGGTTGAGATTTATCAAACCAGTTTTTATCAATGACACAATTAAGGTAAAGATAACGATAGGCGAAAAGAAAGATCACAAAAAACCGGAACATGGACTTGTTACCGAAAAGATAGAAGCTTTTAATCAACACAAAGAATTAGTAATGGTTTGTGAACATATTTTATTAGTGCAGAAAAAGAATACTTAAAGTATGAATAAGATAATTCTTAACGGCATTACGTGGGGTCACAGTAGAGGTATCACTCCGCTACTGGCAGGTGCGCAACGTTTTTCAGAACTTTACCCAGATGTTGAAATAAGTTGGAAAAAAAGAAGCTTACAGGAATTTGCAGACGCTCCAATAGAGAAACTTACAGAGAATTATGATCTCTTAATTATTGATCATCCATGGGTAGGCTGCGCAGCCGCTACAAGGTGTGTGTTGCCTCTCGACAAATATTTGCCCTCACATTTTCTAGCCGATCAGGCTAAAAACTCAGTCGGATACTCCCACTTAAGTTACTTCTATGGAGGTCATCAATGGGCTTTAGCAATTGATGCCGCAACCCCTGCCACAAGTTATCGGGCTGATTTATTTGAGAAGAGTGGCTCAAAGGTTCCTGATACATGGGAAGAAATTTTGGACTTGGCGAAAATGGGCAAGGTTTTAATCCCTGGTATTGCAGTTGATACCCTCATGGCGTTTTACATGTTTTGTCTTGCAAGTGGTAACGAACCGTTTTTATCTAAATCTGAAGTGATTGATAAAACATCCGGACTAAAGGCAATTGAAAGGATGAGACAACTCTGGACTTTGTGCGATGAAGTTATATTCACAAGTAATCCTATAGTAGTAGCAGAGCTGATGTCAAATTCAGATGATTACTGGTATTGTCCGTTTGCCTATTGCTATAGTAACTACGCACGTAAGGGGTACGCAAAAAATATTCTTACTTATAGGGATTTGCCAATGTTTGAGAACGTTGGAAAGCTCCGCTCTACTATCGGAGGTACAGGGATAGCGATTTCTGCGAATTGCCAGTATTCAGAAATTGCAATTCAATTTGTGCAATGGATCACTTCTGGAGAATGTCAATCAACATTTTATGTTGAAAATGGTGGTCAACCAGGTCATCTTGCTGCATGGACGGGGGAAAATGCTAATCTAATTTGTAATAACTTCTTTGCACACTTGCTTCCTACTATGGAGAAAGGTTATGTGCGCCCCCGCTACAATGGATACTTGCATTTCCAAGATAATGCTGGGGATCCTTTGCGCCAATATCTAATGAATGGTGGATCTGCAGAACAAGTTTTGGAATCCTTGAACTCAATTTATCAGGAGAGCTTACTTAAATCAATGGCGCATGAGTAATCTACCGTTGGATGGTTTAACCGTATTGGAGTTCAGTCAATATTTATCTGGTCCTTCGGCAGGTTTGCGTCTGGCGGATCTCGGTGCTCGAGTGATAAAGATTGAAAGACCAATCACAGGAGATGCCTGCCGCAAATTGTCAATTCGAAATTTATGGGTTGATGATAGTTCGTTGTTGTTCCATACAATCAATCGCAATAAAGAAAGTTTTACAGCGGATCTTAAGAATAAGGATGATTTGGAGATTGTAAAAAAGCTTATAAAACGGGTTGATGTGTTAACGCATAATTTCAGACCCGGTGTGATGGATAAGATTGGGTTGGAATACGAATCTGTTAGGAAGTTGAACGAGAAGATTATTTATACCGAAATCAGTGGTTATGGAAAAGAAGGACCTTGGAAGGATAAACCAGGTCAGGACTTACTGATCCAATCATTATCGGGCCTAACTTATACAACTGGTAATAGTGATGGAAGTCCTGTGCCGTTTGGACTTGCAATAGCCGATATGATTTGTGGTGCCCATGCAGTTCAAGGAATTTTAGCTTCGTTGATTAGGCGTCAAAATACTGGTCGTGGTGCTTTGGTGGAGGTGAGTTTAATGGAGTCCATTTTAGATTTTCAATTTGAACTACTCACCACTTTTTTTGCCTCCGGTAAACCGCCTCAAAGAAGTAAAGTAAATAACGGTCATTCCTTATTAAGTGCACCTTACGGAATTTATAAAACAGCTGACGGTCATATTGCACTTGCTATGATGCCGATTAAGTCCCTCAGCTCTGCTATAAATTGTGAAGAACTAAATAGATTCTCACAGCAGGAGGTGTTTTCAAAAAGAGATGAGATAAAAATCATTATAGCAGATTTTCTCTTGCAACAGAAAACCGCGTATTGGATTGAAAAAATGCTTGTCAATGATTTATGGGCGATGCCTGTAATGGACTGGGATGAACTTGTGAATCACAATGCCTACCAAGCATTGAAGGTTGAACAAGTTGTCGTTACTAGTGATCATAAAAGATTGATTACAACACGTTGTCCTATTCGTTTTAATGGAGAGATACTAACTTCCGAAAAAGGAGCTCCTAAAATTGGGGAGCACAATAAGATTATTTTGCATGAATTGGGAGATACTAAAAATTCATGATGCTATTAAAGAATATCACAGTGGTAGATTTTAGCCAGTTCTTATCAGGACCATCAGCAGGATTAAGGCTAGCTGATTTTGGAGCTGAGGTAATAAAAATTGAACGACCTATTGTGGGTGACATTTGTAGAACACTTTATGTGTCTGATGTAAAAGTGGAAGAAGAATCGACCATCTTTCATGCGATTAACAGGAATAAGAAAAGTTTTGCAGTTGATTTGAAGGTTCTGGCTGATCTTGAAAAAATAAAGAAACTCATTTTAAAAGCAGATGTATTGATTCATAATTTTCGTCCTGGTGTGATGGAAAGCCTGGGACTGTCGTACGAAATAGTTCAGGAAATGCATCCGGGAATTATCTACGCTGAAATTTCAGGCTATGGACACACCGGACCGTGGAGAGATAGACCAGGGCAGGATTTGCTAGTTCAAGCAGTCTCTGGCCTTACCTCCTTAAGCGGAAATAAAAATGATCCTCCTACTCCGATGGGTGTGGCTGTTGCAGACATTTATTCAGGGGCGCATTTGGTGCAGGGAATTCTAGCAGGACTGTATCAAAAGAACCGGACAGGAAAGGGTGCAAGAGTACAAGTCAGTTTATTGGAAAGCATCTTAGATTTTCAATTTGAAGTGATCACTTGCTTTTACAATGATGGCCATAATCCTCCATCTAGGAGTGAAGTAAATAACGCACATGCATTTGTGGCAGCACCTTATGGAATTTACAAGACTAAGGATGGATACTTAGCCTTGGCCATGAGTTCAATTCCTGTTTTGGGCGAATTACTAAACTGTGATTCTCTTTTAAAATACCAAAGTTCCTCAACATGGTTTTCAGATAGAGATGAGATAAAATTAATTTTGGCTGATCATATGAAATCTCATACAACTAGCTATTGGTTAAATATTTTAGAACCGGCTGATATTTGGAGTGCGGAGTTGTTGGATTATAGCGGACTGATTAATCATGATGGCTATAAAGCCCTGGAAATGGAGCAGCAGGTTGAAACAGGAATGGGCTTCCGATTGAAAACAACTCGCTGCCCGGTTCGAATAGACGGACAGAAGTTAACATCTTTCATTGGAGCACCAACATTAGGTAAGCATAATACAGAGATTGAACAACAGTTCCTTTAAACATAAGTTAAACTAAAATGGAACATAAAATAATTGACACTCACGTTCATATCTGGGATTTAGAACATATCCATTATCCATGGCTCGATGGCGACACAACCATTCTCAATAGATCATATGCGGTTGCTGAGCTTGAGCCTGAACGTAAGAAAGCCGGAATTAACTATGGTGTGTTTGTTCAAGCAGAAGATAGCTATGCAGATGCAGATTATATGTTGGCAATGTGTGAATCAAACCCTTGGATGGTTGGGGCTGTTTGCTGGGTTCCTCTGCTCAATCCTGAAGAGGTTGAAAAAATATTAACGGAAAAGTATTTAAAGAATAAATATTTCAAAGGTGTTCGTCACTTAATCCATTTCGATAACAATCCACAATGGATGTTGAATAAAAAGGTGTTGGAAAGCCTTAATATTTTAGTGAAGTATAACCTTCCATATGATGTAGTTGGTATTCTGAATGATCATCTTGTAACAGCATTAAAGGTAGCGGAAAAAGTTCCGGGTCTGCGCATGGTGATTGATCATCTCAACCAGCCTCCAATTTCTAAAAATGAGCGATTCGGTAAATGGGGTGAACTTATGAGAGAAGCTGCGCAGCATCAAAACTTTTATTCCAAAATTTCCGGTCTGGGCACGGTAACCAAAAAGAATGAGGATGATTGGGGCGCAGATGATATAAAACCATATGTTGAATTTACTTTAGAGCATTTTGGTGATGATCGATGCTTTTGCGGAGGCGACTGGCCGGTAAGTCTTTTGGCAGGGGGGTATGCAAGAACTTGGAAAACGTATGTTAACATATTGGAGGAACTACTCACTCCGGAATCCCAGAATAAGGTATTATTTAATAATGCAGCCCGATTTTATGATTTACCAGTTTAGAAAAATTTAATTATCTTATGTATATCGTCAGTTCTTATACCATTGCAGTTATTTTTTGTGTTGTAACCATGTTGTGTTGGGGTTCTTGGGCAAACACTTCAAAATGCACTGACGATAAATGGCCCTTCACATTATTTTATTGGGATTATTCAATCGGGCTAATTTTAGCTGCTGTTATTTATGGATTTACCATGGGCAGCCTTGGAACGGATGGTCGTGGATTTTTAGATGACATTTTACAGGCAGATGCGAGCTCCATCATGTACGCACTATTAGGCGGTGCAATTTTCAATCTATCTAATTTATTAGTAATAGCTGCTATTACTATTGCAGGTTTTTCTGTTGCATATCCTATTGCAGGTGGATTGGCGCTAGTACTTGGCGTTATTCTAGTATATATAAAGGTGCCAACCGGTAATCCGATAATACTATTCACAGGTGTTGGACTTATTGTTGCTGCCATTGTTGTTAACGCTATTGCCTCTAAGAAAGTAGCTGCCAATAGGGAGGTAAATACTTCCAAGAAAGGAATTGTGATCGCAATTATGTCAGGTGTGATTATGTCTTTCTTTTATCGGTTTGTATCTGAAAGTATGGGTTCGAATTTTTTAAACCCTGAAATCGGAAAACTCACACCCTATACGGCAATTTTAATTTTTTCCGTTGGACTATTTCTATCCAGTTTTATTTGGAATAGCTTTTTTATGTACCGACCCTTAACGGGAAAACCTGTAACGTATAAGCAATACTTTACCAACGGAACCCTAGTTCAACATGCGATTGGAATTTCTGGTGGGATCATATTTAATACTGGATTTCTTTTTAGCCTTATAGCCTCTGACAAAGCAGGGCTTGCTATTTCGTATGGCCTAGGACAAGGAGCAACAATGATTGGAGCTGCGTGGGGGATATTTGTGTATAAAGAATTTAAAGGTGCCACAGCAACAGTAAATTGGTTGCTCATAACCATGTTTGTAACATTTATTGCAGGGTTGTCCTTCATCATTTTAGCAAGACTTAATTGAACACGAACAAGGATTTAAAATTCAGCATATGAATTTCATGGATCTTTTGCCGCAAACCAAACTACCAATTGTGGTCATAGGAGCTGGAAGTATCGTTACTGATGCACACCTTCCCGCATACAAAATTGCTTCATTTGATGTTGTTGGAATTTTTGACATTAACATAGAGAAAGCTAAAGTGGTAGCTAAGAAATTTGGCATTTCAGTAATTTATGAAAGCCTTGAGCAATTGGTAAAGCTAGCTCCAAAGGATGCAGTGTTTGATATGGCCTTGCCAGCAACGGAAATAATTACCTCATTAGAACTTTTGCCGGATGGGGCTTATGTACTTATACAAAAGCCAATGGGAAATGACTTTATCGAAGCGAAGAAAATTCTCCAACTCGTCAGAAGAAAGAAGCTAGTCGCAGCGATGAATTTTCAATTGAGATATGCTCCGTTTATCCTTGCAGCAAACGAGATCATAGACAAGGGACTTATTGGCGAGCTATGTGACATTGAAATAAGTGTTAACATCTATTCTCCTTTTCATCTTTGGGACTTTCTTTTAACAAGCAAGCGAGTTGAAATACTCTATCATAGTATCCATTATGTTGACTTGGTCAGGTCTTATTTTGGTAATCCTGATGGAATCTACGCAAAAACAGTTAAGCATGAGAAAATGTCAGAGCTAGCCTCTGTGCGAAGTAGCATTATCATGGATTATGGAGAGTGGAAACGTGCTATTATACTTACCAATCATTGTCATGACTTTAACAAGAAACACCAACACGCATATATCAAGTTAGAGGGAACTCGTGGAGCTGTGAAGATCAACATGGGAATGTTAATGGAGTACCCCAAAGGTGAGCCAGATATTGTTGAATATATAAGCAACATAAATCAACCAAATCCTGAGTGGAAAAATCTTTGCGTGGATGGTACATGGTTTCCACATGCTTTCATTGGCACTATGTCCGAAGTGATGAAAGCGGCATCCAAAGAAATTACTTTACCTAAAAATTCTGTTGAGGACGCTATTTACACTATGGCCTGTGTAGATGCTGCTTATGAATCAAGCTTAAAAGGAGCTACTAAGCTGCCTAAATAGTGTATACAATGCTACTTTAATTTGCTAAAAACCTCCACGATTAATTTTGGAAAAAGCAAGGCAAATATAGTATTGAATGAAGTCAAATATTGCCTATCAGTAACTATCCGCATTCATTATTTTTATTAAAATATTCTCCTGGGTTTCTATGTTCAAGAGTGAGTGTTTGATTCTTATTAATAAAATTGACATACAATGAGAAATGGATTCTATTTATTTTCCTTAATGATTCTTGTAGTTGGGTTGATTGTATTTCGCTGTGGTACTCAGGGGGTTCGAGATAAGCATGTGATCTTGAAAGCAGAGGGCCATACAGTCGAGTTGTCAAATGATAAAGTTCGCCTTGTCCTGATGGTTGATTCTGTTAAAGTAACACAAACCTACTACGTGTTAGATAATGGAAACTGGAAAGAAATTGCATCCTCTTTAATTGGTAATAGTAAAAATGTATTGCCTTTATATAGAAGTGGCGATGAATTTGCAAATGATTATCGTCTGCTGACCAATGAAGGATTCACGAAGGTAGATGTGATTGAAGAAACTAATGAGATTGTTAAATTAGTGCTGGCAGGTGAAATAGGTGGCAATGCCATACAGCAAACAATTGAATTACGTTCGGGAAGAGATTTCTTTCATATAGAAGTTAATTCAACATTAAGGGAACCAAAACTAGAGTATTTATTATCTGCGTTCACTTTTAGTTTGGACGGGGACCCTGATTTTACTTTTGTCCCTGCAGTCAAACGTTCTGATGAGGATGTTGTAGGTGACCGAAAATTCTTCGGGCCTGCTGCTATTATAGAAAAGAATGGCTTTATGCTAGCACTAGTGCCTGACTTGGATCTAATAAACCAAAATATTGTCTATGCCAAGGGTGCGCGACCGCAAAAGCATCCTAAAATTTTGGCGGTACCTTTGGATACTAATAAAATATCTTTCCCAACTGCCTTGGATTTAGATCTTCATTCAGGAGCAGCGGATCACCCGCTAATCTCATATGGTCGAGTAGACTATTGGACAGAACAACATGTTTATTGGCGACACGAAAATCTGAATGGAAGTCAGGTTCGATCACTTTCTGATAATAAGCTAGGCTATGGGTTTGATTTATTTCTGGGTTCAAAAGTTGAAAAGACACGTGGCTACCAGAGAGTCGCATCTTACTTATGGGATAAGTATGGACATCGTTATTTAAATAAGCCAAAACCCCAAGCAATGCCTTTTTCAGAATATGCCAAAGTAAGTTATCCTGCTTCTTTTGCATATCAAGGATATGATGTAGTAAATGGTGCACCGAGAAAGAATAATATGAGCATTAAGCATAGAAGTAATCATCCTGAATTATCGACTTGGCAACAATGGGAAGAAAAAGGAGTGCCCATGGGTGGACTCAGACTCAGCGCTCCCCAATGGAATCATTTGCTTTACAATACCTCTTGGTGGAACAATGTGTGTGATGCAACTGGGATTTATTTCTGGGGTGAGCAATTAAAGGACAGTACCTTGATTGATAAAGCAAGACGAATTGTCAATTTCACTCTTTCTTCTCCACAACAAGATGGGATATTTCCTGCTTTATACGATGTCGATAAAAAAAGATGGGTGAACAGTATGTGGCACCCCCCATTGGAAAATTATAACCCTGATAGTACCACGCATTATTGGAATTGGACAGACGGAGCTTATCAAACTTCGGCAACAAGTGTAACTGCAGGATACTTATTGCAGTACAGAAAGACCTGTGAGGAAGATCCGAGAATTCTTCCTTTTGTTCAACGTTATGGTGATTTCCTGATAAAAAATATGCAGACCAATGGATGTGTTCCTGCATGGTTTAATAAAGATTTAAAACCCTTGCCAAGCATGAAATGGAATGCAGATGGGGGTGCTCATATTTGGGTGTTGAGCGAGCTCTTTCGAATCACTGAAGACAAGAAATATCTTGTAGCGGCAGAGCAGATGGCTAAATTCATGATGGAAGAAGTAATGCCTCATCAAAAGTGGTATGACTTTGAAACATTTTATTCCTGTGCTGTAAAGGCTGAAACATTTTTCGATACACGCACAGGACAATATCCTGCCAATAATATGTCTATGTCCTGGGCGCTGGAAGGTTTCGCTTCATTGTATGAAGTAACGATGAACCAAACGTATTTGAAATCAGCACAAGCGATAGCAGACTATTCTATTTTTTATCAAGCTATTTGGGCTCCACACTATATTATCACTGCTTATCCTTTTGGAGGATTTTCATCTCAAAATAGCGATGCAGAGTGGCTGGACCAAAGAAGTCATCGCTTCGCCAATGGATTGGTGAGAATTGGACTGCTAGCTAATCGTCAAGATTTGCTTGAGCGAGGTGTGGCCGCAACCCGAGCTTCGTTAACATTGATTAATCATCCTCGTCATATTGAGAATGATATTTATATGTACCCTAATTACCCATTGGGCCTTGGCCCTGAGAACATAGACCATGAAGGTTTTCCGCAGATGCCCCTGCGATCGGGACCCAGTTGGTGCGAAGTTGGAGGACTGGCTGCTGCTGCTCATGTTATGGGCCAATTGGGAGGCGTGTATTATGATGCAAGGAATAACATTGCGCTAGGAATTGATGGGGTAGCTGTTACGCATCACTCCACTAAAGACAAGACTGTATATCTTGAGATTAAGTCACTTTTTGCTGAGTTAACAGTTCCCTATGATCAGCCCTATACAATTAGTTTAAAATTGGTAGGAATAGATGACAAGGAATATAAACTTGTTCTGAATAAGGGGAGCGAACTTTCTCTGCATGCAAGAGATACGAAGCAATTAAAATTAGTGATTTATCCAGATGAACAGGTTGTTCTTCAATAATGAGATTTATATAAAAATAATCGAGACCACTATGGTAATAAGAGAAATGAAGAAAGTTGGCAAATGTATTGTGTTGCTAATGGCATTGTGCTTAATACAATGCACTACCAGGAAAGAAGAGCAAGGCTTGACTGTTGCTGATACTTTTTCGAAAGGACAGTTTGGGTACGATCTCGAATTCCTAAAAAAATATCATGATGACCTGGTACTATTGAGTAATGACGATTCGCAATTAATTGTGCTGCCAGCCTATCAAGGCCGAGTGATGACTAGTACCTCCAGTGGATTAGCGGGCGTTAGTTATGGATGGATTAATCATGAGCTGATTGCTTCGGGGCAGATCAAGGACCACATTAATGTTTTTGGGGGTGAAGAGCGATTCTGGCTCGGGCCAGAAGGAGGTCAATTTTCAATTTATTTCAAGGAGGCGGTACCTTTTACCTTCGAGCATTGGTTTGTTCCCAAAGAACTGGACACAGAAGCTTTCACTCTTGTAGATAAGTCAAGTGTAGAGGCGACTTTTAGCAAAGAGATGAACCTGACCAACTATTCTGGGACTAAATTTCAGCTTAAGATAGATCGGTCCATTCGGTTGATCGGCAGAGATTCAGTTACTAAAATACTGGAGTCCGAAATTCCTGATCAAGTGAAGTTAGTTTCATTTGAGTCAGATAATCGGCTTACCAACAAGGGAACTCAAACTTGGACAAAAAAATCAGGGATGCTGTCGATCTGGATATTGAGCATGCTGAACGCTTCAGAGAATAGCGTAATCGGAATACCCTATAAAACAGGAAAAGAGGAAAGCTTGGGTAAGGTTGTGACGGATGATTATTTTGGAAAAGTTCCAAGCGATAGATTGAATATTAAAGAAGGAATAATTCTGTTAAAGGCAGATTCTAAATATAGAAGCAAAGTGGGCATCTCTCCTCAACGGGCACTACCTTGGATTTGCAGCTATGATGAGGGGCAGGGCTTATTAACCATCGCCCAATTTTCTTTGCCGTCAGGCACCAATGACTATGTGAATTCGTTATGGGAACAGCAGAAGGAACCATTCAAAGGAGATGCTGTAAATGCCTACAACGATGGCCCATTGGAAAATGGAGATCAGCTAGGAAACTTCTATGAGATAGAAAGTTCATCTCCAGCAGCATCTTTGCAACCAGGTGAAAGCCTGCGACATGTCCATCGTACAATCCATTTGCAAGGTAGCCAAGATGATCTCGACCAAGTATTATACAATGCATTTGGTATTCACTTGAATGACCTTTCATTTTAATAGAATGAAAGGTCATTCAATTTCTTACTCGGTCCATTCGAAGCACCGTAATTAACTGATATGAATTCAGCACATTAATTATAATTCATTGAGACTTATACTTCTCTGCTTTTCAACGGATAAATTGGCAGCTTCTGCAATGAGCATGGCCTTGAGCCCATCTTCTCCTGTAATCGGCATCGGAAGATCATTTTGTAGTGATTCGATAAATAGCTTCATTTCATTAAAATAAGAAGCTGTATATCGGTCTATAAAGGAATTGAGATATCGTGAGGTATGAACTCCTTGCGCATTTAAATAATAGTTCATGGTTTTCTGAGGATTTTCTGTTTTCAGCATTCCATCTGAACCGAAGACCTCCAAACGTTGGTCGTAACCGTATGCGCATTTTCTACTATTTTCAATAATCACCGTCACTTTATTTTCAAATGTCAACATCACTACCCCAGTGTCAATATCGCCTGCTTTTCCGATTTTGGGGTCAATGAGATTATAACCTTTCGCAAACACTTCAGTCACCTCGGCATTCACCAAGTAACGAGCCATGTCAAAATCATGGATGGTCATGTCATAAAAAAGTCCGCCTGAACTTTTAATATAACTTATAGGGGGTGGTTCAGGATCACGGCTGATGATATGTATTGTATACAAGCGTCCGATTACTCCGGCTTCAACTTTTTGTTTCACTTCATGAAAATGGGGATCCAATCGTTGATTGAAGGCCAACATTAAACTCACTCTGCTAGTCTTCACTACTTCTAATGTTTCCTTCACTTTAGTTAATGATAGATCAAGTGGTTTTTCACAAAAGATTGCTTTGCCAGCCAAGGCTGCTTTAATCACATAATCAGAATGTGAGTTAGTCGGAGAACAGACAATTACTGCGTCAATGTTTGGATGATGTATGATGTCATTCGCTTGATCAGTAATTAGAGGAACATTAAAACGATTTGCAAATAGCTGCCCTTCTTTAGAAGGATTCATAACACCGATAACTTCAACACCTTCAATTTTTGTAGATAAGTTTTCAAGGTGAATTTTTCCAATTCTTCCTAAACCAATGATGCCGACTCTAATTTTTTTCAATAGCATTGTCAAGTTTTATTTAGTCAAAATAAAAACTTATTGGGGTACTTCAAAAGCTTTTTTTTATAAAATTTCAGGGCAAAATAGGTACAAGAAAATGCTAGGATAGTAGTTGAATAGGGCAGATAAACATGCTATCCTTACCATTAATTTAGTTATTATTAAAGACATGATTGCAAGTTTCTTAGATATCTATCACAGAAGTGGTATCCGATTGTTTTCGATTGGCATCTTTGTATGGCTATCACTTTTCGGCTGCAAACAAAAACAAACAGAATCTCTTCCGGAGTTAGTCGATTTTAATTTTCACGTAAAACCAATTCTTGTTCAAAAATGCTACTTGTGTCATGGGCCGGACCCCTCAAGCAGAAAAGCAGGGCTGCGGTTGGATAATTTAGAGGGAGCTACTGCTCTCTTAAAAAGCGGAGGAAAAGCAATTATACCGGGAAACCTTAATGAAAGCTCATTAATCCATCGCATTAAGGAAGATGATCCTGAACTCGTGATGCCACCACCGGAATCTAAAACGGAGCTTTCAGCCAGAGAGATTGCAATTTTGTCAAAATGGATTAAACAAGGCGCAGAGTGGAAACAACATTGGTCATTTATTCCTCCTCAACGATTTGAAAATGCTGCAATCCCTATTGATAAAAATGGAATCGATTATTTCATCGAAAAGAAAGTAGCGGAGAAAGGACTAACGCTATCACCTCAAGCTAATAAAAATTCATTGATAAGGCGGGTATCTTATGTTTTGACTGGATTGCCTCCAGCTGTCGATGATCTTGACCAGTTTGTAAATGATGATAATTCAAATGCATATGAAAGAATAGTAGATCAGTATTTAGATTCGCCTCAGTTTGGAGAAAAGTGGGCCAGGCATTGGATGGATGTAGTGCGCTATGCCGAAACAAAGGGTCATGAGTTTGATTACACCATCACTGGTGCCTGGCGATACAGGGATTATCTTATTAGGGCCTTCAATGATGACTTGCCTTACAACCAATTTGTGAAAGAACATTTAGCTGGAGATCTACTTAAGAAGCCACGAAGAGACCTTGCTACCGGCAAAAATGAATCTCAACTAGCCACCATGTTTTATGCATTATCAGAGGGCACGCATAGTCCTGTAGATGTGCGCCAAGATGAAGCTGATCGCATAGATAATATGATAGACGTTACTAGCAAAGCATTTCAGGGACTGACGGTTTCCTGTGCGCGCTGTCATGATCATAAATTTGATCCGATCAAAACTAAAGACTACTACGCATTGTTTGGCGTGATGGAAAGTAGTCGATTTTCACCGATTCCCGCTGACCTAACCTTGGAAGAGGAAATGAATTTTGGGCGAGTGTTGGAGCTAAAATCCTATATGAGGAATCTAGTGGCAGACGACTGGAAGAGGCTCGAGACAACTACCTCCAAGTCACTTGCTTCGTTAAACTCAGAGAAAAACAATGTCCCTTCAGATACAGCTTCTATACTGCTGGGTGACTTTACGGGTAGCACTTTGGATGGATGGCGGAGCGATGGAATGGCGTTTGCAAATCGAACTACACTGGGTGAACCCTTAACCAACTCGCAAGGCAGATGGGTGGGCCTAAGTGATGGATGGGCGTCCAGTCGATTGATTGGCAAAAGAATATTTGGTGCTTTAAGATCTCCGAACTTTACTATTGACAAAGATTTTATTGGACTTTACGCGCGGGGTAAGAATTCTACGATCAGGATTATAATTGACAATTTCCAACTTATTAGTTATCCAATTTATGGGGGGATTGATAAGCGAGTGGATACAGAAAATGAACAAAACTTTGTGTTTGATGTGAAGCTGTGGCGGGGGCATAATGCCTACATAGAGATTCTGCCTGGTTATTTCACAAATCATGTATATAAGTTACCTGAGGATGCTTTTGTGGAAGTTCAATGGGCTGCAGCATATAACAATCAATGGAATAGGCCTAAGATTAAAAACAAGTTAGATCCTTGGCCAAAAGACAAGGCTATCGAGCGCTGGCGAAACTTTAGTGCGTCAACTGAAGAAGTAAATGTGTTGAATAGTTTGATAGCAAATCAAACATTGCAGATAAATCCTGCATTGATTGATGATAACCTGACAGAGCAAAACCAATTGATCTCACATTTGTATGATAGCACATTTTATAACGGAGTCTATGATGGTTTTGCTATTAATAGTCCGATTTTCGTTCGGGGCAGTCATAAGGATCTAACAGAAAATGTACCTCGAGGTTTTATAAGAGCCATAGCTGGTAAGGATTCTGTTTTTAAGTCGAAGGGCAGTGGTCGCACCGAATTGGCCGAGTCTATGGTCAATGACCAGAATCCACTGACTTCACGTGTCATGGTCAATCGAATCTGGCATCATTTATTTGGCAGGGGTATCGTTGCTTCGGTGGACAACTTTGGTCTTCAGGGAGAACTCCCAACGCATCCTGAACTGTTGGATTTTTTAGCAACTAAATTCCAAGCTGAAGGATGGTCGATAAAAAAGATGATTCGCTACATCCTTTTATCTGAAACTTTCAAGCGCTCGACACAGGGCAATGCACTTTTATATGAAAAGGATCCTGATAATTTATTGCTTTCATTTTTTCCTACGCTTCGACTAGAAGCTGAATCGATACGGGATGGTCTTTTGGCTGTGTCGGGCAGATTAGATAAGACCATGTATGGGCCACCGGTATCAATACACATCACCGACTTCATGCAGGGAAGAGGTAAGCCCAAGGAATCAGGACCATTAGATGGGGATGGAAGAAGAAGTATTTACCAAGAAGTTAGAAGAAATTTTCTTGATCCCATGATGTTAACCTTTGATACACCCGTTCCATTCACTGCTTTTGGAAAGAGGAATTTAACCAATGTACCAGCACAGTCGCTTATTTTGCTCAATCACCCATTAGTAATTAAACAAGCCGAAGTATTAGCCGCCCATTTATTGGAACAACCCAATGCAAGCCTACAGGCGAAGATTCAGTTAGTCTATAAGCGCGCCCTATCAAGGGAGGCAAGCGAGGACGAATTGAAAAAGGCCACAGTGTATTTAGATATGTTGGGTAATGTATACAAAACAGAACCAGTGGATAGCCGGTTAATAAAAATATGGAAGGACTATTGTCATTCAGTCTTTAATCTGAAAGAATTTATTTACTTGATTTAATAAAAGATGGGAGAAAAAGGACACATTATTCATAGCCCTATGAGCAGGAGAGAAATGCTCTCTGTTTGTAAAACGGGTTTTGGTTCGCTTGCTTTGATGGGTCTATTTGGTTCCTGTGACCCTGCTGCTGAATCACATTTTTTGTTATCACTACTGGGCCACGCACCTCATCTTGTACCGAAGGCTCGTAAGATCATTTTTCTCTATATGGATGGTGGAGTCTCTCAAGTTGACTCATTTGATCCAAAGCCCCGACTGGCTAAAGAAAATGGCGAAGATCCAAACAAGAAATTCAAAGTGGATGCCACCCAATTTGGCAATGTTGGTAAAATTTTAAAAAGCCCCTGGGAATTTAAAAACTATGGCGAGTGCGGGATGCCGGTAAGTGAACTTTTCCCGCATATAGCAGATCATGTTGATGATCTTGCCCTGATACGATCGATGATTTCAGAATTTCCTGAGCATACCAATGCCAACTATTTTCTCCACACAGGTAGTGGCTTGCAGGGGCGACCCAGCATGGGGGCATGGATGAACTATGGCCTCGGTAGTGAGAATAAGAATTTGCCAGGTTACGTGGTATTAGACGGTGGATTGACACCCCCCGGTGGATTGGATAATTTCAAGAACGGATTTCTGCCTGCAACCTACCAAGCTTCCATTTTGAGGACGGGATCCGAACCTGTTGCCAACATTAAACCTCAGGAAGAGATGGAAGGCCTTCAAAGTCAAAAGCTGGAGTTCATCAGGCAGATGGACAAAAGTTTGCTGGGTAAATTAGGTGAGGCCAACGCTGTTGAAACAGCAATTTCAAATTATGAACTTGCGTACAAGATGCAATCCTCGGTGCCTGAGCTTACTGAATTTTCAAGCGAATCGAAGGCAACCAAAGAACTATATGGAATATACGATACGGATCCATTTACCAGAAGCTACGGGCAGCAGTGCTTATTGGCCAGGCGCCTGGTGGAGAGAGGGGTTAGGTTTATTGAGCTTACTTGTCCTGCAGTAGGTAAAGGAGCAGATCGCTGGGATCAACATGGTAATTTAAAGGACGGACATGAAAGAAATGCACATGCTGTAGACAAACCTATTGCTGGGCTACTCAAGGATTTAAAAGTACGAGGACTGCTGGATCAAACCCTGGTGGTTTGGAGTGGGGAATTCGGACGAACACCGTTCGCACAAGGTACTGATGGCAGAGACCACAATCCATCTGCTTTTAGTATGTGGATGGCTGGCGCTGGGGTAAAGGGTGGAACGATCTATGGTAAAACGGACGATTATGGATATCGCGTAACAGAAAATCCGGTTACCATTCACGATTTACATGCCACCATGCTTCACCTTCTGGGACTTGATCACACGCAACTTACTTTTCCATTTAGTGGACGCAACTTCCGATTAACAGATGTTCACGGAAATGTGATCCATGATATACTTAAATAACCAAAACTGAAATAAGAAACATGAAGTGTCTAGATAAGATTTTACTTTGTATCATGATCACCATTTGGTCATGCAAGCAAGAGCCAGTGTCGCATTCTTTTTTTATTGCTGGGCCTCAGTTTACAGGAATCATTGGCGAGCAGGGAGAAAAAGTTTGGGACTCGGGTAAGCCTGGTGCACGCGATGGCTACGTATTATCCAATGGCCATATACTTGTCTGCTGGGCGGATGAGGTGAAGGAATATGATAAAGATAAAAAGGAGGTTTTCAACTTCAAGCCTCAAGGCGAAAGTATTGAATTGGGAACCGCAGTTCGTTTGGATAACGGTAATACTCTCATTACGGAGTCAGGTGCAATACCAAGATTGATTGAAGTTGATCCAAATGGAGTCGTACAAGTAAGTGTGCCTCTGCAACCCGAAACAGATAATAAGCATATGCAAACAAGGATGGCTCGTAAGCTACAAAATGGGAATTATCTGGTCCCTCATCTATTAGCATTTGTGGTTCATGAGTATTCACCGTCTGGTGAAATTATAAAAAGCTTTCGCACAGACATACCTGAAATCGGAATCAGGGACTCATCTAACTGGCCCTTTACAGCTATCCGCTTGGCGAATGGAAATACATTGGTTAGCCTAACGCACGGAAATAAAATAGTAGAGTTCGATAAAGACGGGGCAGTGGTTTGGAGGCTATCCAATCAAGAATTGGATACTCCTGCTTTTCAGGATCCTTGCGGATTACAACGTCTACCAAATGGTAATACTGTGGTTGCCAGCTATGGCGCCAAAGACTCCGTGAAACTATTTGAAATAAATGGTAGCAACGAAATCGTCTGGCGCTTTGATGATTTCAATGTCCATGAGTTTCAGATACTAACGACCAACGGAGTACCGCTGGCAGGCATTCCTCTAAAATGAAGCGGGTGTAAGATCAGTACATTAAATTGGAGCAATAAGCAGTTTGCGCACTACTGGCGACTGACCTGAAGTTGACGCATAATAAATTGATTTAATTGAAAGTGGTAGAATGCAAGATGTTCCTGATATAATCATCTTTTTGGGAAGATTTCACCCGCTAGTGGTGCACTTGCCAATTGGTATTCTCTCCCTCGCTATTCTGGCAGAACTTTTTTTTAATAGAGGAAAAGAAGAATCCCTGAGATCCATTTTGCTTTTTGTCTGGCTGACCGGTGTGGTAAGTTCTTTAATGGCAGCAATAGTTGGCTATATGCTTTCGCTCGGTGGTGGTTATTATGAAGACACCCTCGTGTACCATATGTGGTTTGGTTTTTCTCTTTCTTTCCTAGTCTTAATATTTTATTTTTTGAAAAGAATAGACTACTTTTCTAACAATGCCTCTGGAAGATATACAAAGATGTTCCTGCTTGGTTCGATCGGATTTATCATGTTTGCAACAGGTCACCTGGGTGGATCCCTCACACATGGTGAAGATTATTTATTCGAGTTTGCTCCCACCTATGTGCAACAAGTAGCAGGGATAACTCCGAAAAGTGATAAGTATATTACTCAAGTGCTTTCAGTGGATTCGGCCTATATATTTGAGAATGCAATTCAACCAATTCTAAATGCGCGTTGCACAAGTTGTCATAACAAGACCAAGAAAAAAGGAAACTTGATTTTGACTTCGTACGATGAGGTCATGAGGGGTGGAGACTCCGGCCCAGCAGTGGTGTCAGGGAATCTAATGACAAGTGAGCTCTTCAGAAGGATTACACTCCCTCAGGAGGATGAAGATTTTATGCCTTCAGAAGGTAAGAAGCCGTTAACACTGCAACAGATTGCAATTATAGAATGGTGGATAGAAAAAGAGGCGCCCAGAAAAACTATGCTAGCAACGTTAAATCTAGATGAGGACATCCGTCAGGTATTTGAATTATTTTTTGGATTGGGGAAATTTAAAAAGGAAGAACTAAATATTCCGCCAGCAGACACCTCCATCTTGCATAAGATTGTTCAAAATGGATTTATCGTACGGCAATTATCTCGGGAAACGAATCAACTTTCAGTTTCTATGTTGCCGGGAAATTCAAATACCGAAGGAATGAGTTTACTGCCTTTACTCAAAGATCAAATTACCTGGCTGCACCTAAGTGATTTGCAACTGCAAGATGCAGACATGGAAATCATTGCAGCGCTCACCAATCTTACAAAACTTAATATCAGTAAAAACCCGATTACCGATGAAGGTATTCGTAAGCTCATCTCACTGCCACACATAGAATACTTAAACCTTTATGAGACCCATATATCAGAAAGTGTGCTAACTGATATATCAGGTATGAAAAATTTAAAAGAATTGTACCTATGGAATACGGTCATCTCCAAGCAGGCGGTGGATACTTTAAAGATGAATTGGCCAAATATTAAAATTATTTATCAATAGCGATAAAGGTAAGGTACGCAATATCATGGTAGGCAATACAATTAAGTTCGGAGTGTTCAGTTCCCACGGCTATCGGTGGAAAATCTGTGCTTTGTTATTTTTAGGCACAACGATAAATTACATCGATAGGCAAGTTTTAGGTATTCTTGCTCCACAGCTGCAAGCTGAGCTAAACTGGTCTGATTCTGAATACGGATTGATTGTTACCACCTTTCAAGTTGCCTATGCCATAGGCTTTTTGTTTATGGGGCGCATGATGGATTCCTTGGGAAGTAGAGTA